>Ga0316204_10005069_pt1 | contig 22460 bp, 21 predicted proteins | sample 6monrhotite_MG_2_FD_205661 | JGI IMG/M metagenome (GOLD analysis project Ga0316204, IMG submission 205661) | Microbial mat bacterial communities from mineral coupon in-situ incubated in ocean water Damariscotta River, Maine, United States -... | ecosystem: Environmental > Aquatic > Marine >... | reverse complement strand
GTGCCGCCGATTGACACGATGCCAAAGGATGTCAGGAACACGCCCCCCGCAATCAGCGCCATGGTAAAGGGCACCCGGAACAAGATGTAATAGACACAAAGCAGGATCGTTGCCGTGCCCGCCGCCATCGTCAGCCATTCCGGCAGGTTGGCCCCCAACATCCAGCCAAGTGCTGCCCCCAATTGTCCCGCCGCTTGAGCAAAGAAGATCGCCAAGGCGATCGAGGGGCCAACCATACGGCGTTTCAGGGTGAAATAGCGTGCCAGCAAGAGAATGGCCGTCATTGCGACAAGCGCATAGATTGCCGTCCGGGTGTAACCATTGGCGATGAAGGTCGTGATTGTGACGCCGGTCAGCCCAAGCCAGCCGCCGAACAGAATGACCAGCCCGACGATGATGAAAACCTCGTTAAAGCCGCGAAACAGCTCGAACGGCTCATCCTGTCCCGACATGTGCTGTCGCACGCCGCTGCGGGCCTGTGCCAATGCGATGAGCGATGCGGCCTGCGCTTCGTTCATCATACCTGCGCCCACAGCGGCGCGGATGTCGTCACGGGTGATGCGGGTCATTTTCCGATCCGCTCGACCGTCAAATTTCCGTTGGTATAGACACAGATATCGGCGGCAATCGCCATGGCCCGGCGGGCGATATCCTCGGCCCCTACGTCGCCATTTATCATGGCGCGCGCGGCAGCCAGGGCAAAGTTGCCGCCCGATCCGATAGCCGCGATGCCGTGTTCGGGTTCCAGCACGTCACCGGCCCCGGTGATCACCAACAGATCGGTGCCATCCGTGACGATCAGCATTGCCTCCAGCTTTTGCAGGTATTTGTCGGTGCGCCAATCCTTGGCCAACTCAACGCTAGCGCGCGCCAATTGGCCGGGCGTTGCCTCCAGCTTGGCCTCAAGGCGTTCCAACAAAGTGAACGCGTCGGCGGTAGATCCTGCAAACCCCGCCACAACATCATATCCGCCAGGCGACAGGCGGCGCACCTTCTTGGCGGTTCCTTTGATGACGGTTTGGCCAAGGCTGACCTGGCCGTCGCCGGCGATGACAACTTCGTCGCCCTTGCGCACGCCGATAATGGTCGTGCCGTGCCAGCCCGGAAAATCTGTTGTGCTCATGGGGCTCTCCTTCTGGGGCCTTATATGACCCCGGGCGAAAGCAGTCACAAGGGCCGGGCGGATTTGGATCATCGCCCCGATTTGATCGCATGTTACAAAAAACACCGGGCAATTTTGTAACGGAACCGGTTATATAATACGCAGATCCAAAAAGGAGTATCTACATGATCCGAAATCTTACCCTTGCAACGGCCCTTCTTGCGGCTCCGATGGCCTATGCCGATAGCGATGTCGCCGCAGGCGAAGCGGCGTTCCGGTCCTGTGTTGCCTGCCATGTCGTGCGCAATCTTGATGGTGAGGTGCTTGCGGGTCGCAACGGACGCACCGGACCCAACCTTTACGGCATTGCCGGGCGCGCCGCAGGATCGGTTGACGGATTTCGCTACAGCCCCGCGATGGTGGCCGGCGGCGAAGCCGGGCTTGTCTGGAGCGAAGAGACGTTTGCGGAGTATGTGCCGAACGCGACCAATTTCCTGAGGGATTTTACCGGTGATTCAAGCCTGCGCAGTTCAATGTCGCCGCAGCGAGTGGATGAGGACGCCGCCGAAAACATCTGGGCCTATATCGTTTCGTTGGGCCCGATGATGATGATGGATGGCGAGATGATGGATGACGACATGATGGATGAAGAAGCGTCGGAGTAATAAGACCGCTTCGGAAACAGGAAAAGGCGCGCCGTTTCGGGCGCGCCTTTTTCGTTTCATCGTGACCTGATCAGGCCAGTGAGCGTTCGACCTCTTCGCGTTCGAAGATCTCGATGACATCGCCCTTGCGGATATCGTCGTAGTTTTCGAATGCCATGCCGCATTCCTGACCGGACTGAACCTCTTTCACTTCGTCCTTGAAGCGTTTGAGGGTCTTGAGCGTGCCTTCGTGGATCACAACGTTGTCGCGCAGCAGACGCACCCCTGCAGACCGGCGGGCGACGCCCTCGGTCACCAGACAGCCCGCGACATTGCCCACGCCGGTGACGCGGAACGTATCCTTGATCTCGGCATATCCGATGAAGTTTTCGCGGACTTCGGCAGACAAAAGCCCCGAGGCCGCCGCTTTCACATCGTCGACCAGATCGTAGATCACCGAATAATAGCGGATCTCGACGCCTTTCTGGTTGGCGGCGTTGCGTGCAGGCGCATTGGCCCGAACGTTGAAGCCGATCACCGGCGCGCCCGAGGCTTCGGCCAGCGTGATATCGGATTCGGTGATCGCACCGACACCGGAATGCAGCATCCGCACGCGAACCTCTTCGTTGCCGATCTTGTCCAGCGCCTGCGCGATAGCTTCGGCCGAACCCTGCACATCGGCTTTCACAAGCACCGGCAATTCCGCGACGCTTTCGTCGGCCTTTGCCTTTGCCAGCAGCTGATCCAGCGTCGTGGCTGCCCCGGCAGCGGCGCGTTTGTCCTTGGCCGCCTGTTCGCGGTAATCGGCGATCTCGCGCGCCTGTGCCTCGGTATCGACGACGTTCAGAACATCGCCCGCTTCGGGTGTGCCATTCAGGCCAAGAACCTCGACCGGCACCGACGGCCCGGCCTCTTTCACGCGGTCACCCTGATCGTTGACCAGCGCCCGAACCTTGCCCCACTGTTCGCCGACGACAAAGATATCGCCCTGCCTCAGCGTGCCGTTCTGCACCAGAACGGTGGCCACAGGGCCCCGCCCGACATCCAGCTGCGCCTCGATCACGGCACCATGGGCAGCGCGTTCGGGGTTGGCTTTCAGCTCCAGAATTTCGGCCTGCAGAGCAATCGCATCCAGCAATTCATCCAGGCCCTGACCGGTCATGGCCGAAACCTCGACATCCTGCACTTCGCCTGACATCGCCTCGACGACCACCTCATGCTGCAACAGATCGGTGCGCACTTTTGTTGGGTCGGCGGCGGGTTTGTCGATCTTGTTGATGGCAACGATCATTGGCACACCGGCGGCCTTGGCGTGGTGAATTGCCTCAACCGTTTGCGGCATCACCGCATCATCGGCGGCAACGACCAGCACCACGATATCGGTCACCTGAGCGCCACGGGCCCGCATCGACGTAAATGCGGCGTGGCCGGGCGTATCCAGAAAGCTGAGCACCGCGCCGCTATCGGTGGTGACCTGATAGGCCCCGATATGCTGCGTAATACCGCCCGCTTCACCGGCGACAACCTTGGCGTTCCGGATCGCGTCCAGCAAAGAGGTCTTGCCGTGATCGACATGGCCCATGATCGTGATAACCGGCGGGCGCGAGACCAAATCTTCGTCCTTGTCGTCGATCGAGTCGATGACCTGTTCCACGTCGGAATCCGAGACGCGGACCATCTTGTGGCCAAACTCTTCGACGATCAGCTCCGCGGTATCCTGGTCAACCGGTTGGTTCTGCGTGACCATCATGCCCATATTCATCAACGCCTTGACCACATCGGCCACACGTTCGGCCATGCGGTTGGCAAGTTCGGACACGATAATAGATTCAGGCACCTGAACATCGCGGATGATCTTTTCGCGCTCGACAGATCCACCCATGGCCTTTTGCCGGGCGCGCTCCTGCTTGCGCTTCATTGCCGCCATCGACCGATGCCGACCACCCTCGCCGCCTGTCAGCGCCTGGTTCACCGTCAGTTTGCCGGTGCGGCGACCGTCGCGTTCACCGCCCTTGTTCCGCCCGCCCTTGTCGTCACGATCCTTGTCGCGGCGGGATGGGGTTGGCGTGCCGGGTTTGTTGACCGGCGCGCGCTGCGGTGCATCGGCCGATTTCGCCGGTGCGGGGGCTGCTGCTGCAACTTGATCGGACGTGCGGCGCGCCTGTTCATCCGCCTTGCGGCGTTCGTCATCCTCGGCCTTGGCTTTCAACGCTTCTTCGCGCTCGCGCTCCTGGCGCTCCTTGGCCTCGATATCGGCGCGGCGGCGGGTGCGTTCTTCTTCGCGCTCGCGTTCTTCGCGGGCGCGGGTCTCGGCCTCTTCGACCTCACGCGATTTCGCAGCCTGAAGCGCCTTCAGGCGGCGTTCCATTTCGGCGTCGGACACACCCGAGGGACGTTTGGTGGTTCCACCAGATCCGCCACCCGATGCACCGGGCTTGGGCACAACCACTCGCTTGCGCTTGGTTTCCACCACAACGCTTTTGGTCCGCCCGCGCGAAAAGCTCTGGTTCACACGGCCGTTGCGCGCGCCGCCAGAAAGCCCCAGTGTTTTTTTACCGTCTTGATCGCTCATACGTCTTTCGCATCCTTCTCGGCGAGATTTTCGCCGTATGTGCCGCGCAGGCCTCGCAGCTTCGAGGCCTCCTCTACAACACGTCGTTCGAGTCCACCAGCCGCAAGCGCGCCATGTATCACACTTTGGCGACCGAATGCCAAACCCAATTCCTGCGCCGTCAGGCAGCCGAAGTATCGGCCCCCTTCGGGAGTCCAGAGTTTCGTTTTCCCGCGCTCTGACCCATCGGCCGCCTGAAGCAGGACTTTGGCGCGCCCTTCGGCAAGCCAGCTTTTCACTTTTTCATACCCGGCCACAGCCCGGCCCGATTTCCGCGCCAGCGAAACCAGGTCCACAACGCGGCGCGCCAACCCTGCCTCGACCTGCGCGATCAGATCGTCCGGCAGCGTGACCTTTTGCTTGGCCCCACGGCTGAACAGGTTCTTTTCAACCGCTTTTTCCAGTGCCGCAGGATCGGCCGACACCCAGATCCCGCGCCCCGGCAGTTTTTCCAGCAGATCCGGCACAATCATATTGTCCGGGCCCACCACAAAGCGGATCAACCCCGATTTGGGCTGGCTTTCGCCGGTTGCGATGCAGCGCCTTTCGGCTTCATCGCGAGATTTGGTTTGGCCACCCCGGGTCATTCCGGTCAGGTTCCGAAGCCTGCGATCAGGCTTCGGCCTCCTCTTCTTCTGCGGCGGCTGCGGCTTCCGCCTCGGCTGCGGCACGTTCTTCAAGTTCCTCGATGGTCACCCACCCCAATTGCAGGCGCGCGGTCATCACCATGTTCTGCGCTTCTTCCAGGCTGACTTCGAATTTTTCCAACAGCCCGTCATCCTTGACGCGCTGCCCGTCAACCGTGGTCCAGCCACCGGCCAGTTCCCAATCGGCGCAGGTTGCGAAATCATCCAGCGTTTTCACGCCATCTTTGCCCAGTGCTTCCAGCATCTGGGGTGTGAGACCCTCGAAATCAATGAGGCTTTGTTCCACACCCAGTTCCTTGGCGTGCTCCAGCGCTTTCTTGCTCTGCGCTTCCAGGTGGTCGCGGGCGCGGGCCTGAAGCTCTTTGGCGGTGTCCTCATCGACGCCGTCAATGACCAGAAGTTCGTCCAGCTCGACATAGGCAACTTCTTCCAGAGAGGTGAAACCCTCGGCCACCAGAAGCTGCGCAAAGAACTCATCCAGATCGAGATTGTCCATGAATATCTGCGTGCGCTCGGTGAATTCGGCCTGGCGACGCGTGCTTTCTTCTTCTTCCGTCAGGATGTCGATATCCAGGCCGGTCAGCTGGCTGGCCAGACGCACGTTCTGACCGCGGCGGCCAATGGCAAGGCTGAGCTGATCGTCGGGAACCACGACTTCGATCTTGCCGGCATCCTCATCCAGAACCACCTTGGACACTTCTGCAGGTTGCAGCGCGTTCACAAGGAAGGTCGGTTGATCGTCATTCCACGGGATGATGTCGATCTTTTCGCCCTGAAGCTCATTGACCACGGCCTGCACACGGCTGCCGCGCATACCCACACAGGCCCCGACCGGGTCGATGGAATTGTCATACGAGATGACAGCAATCTTGGCGCGGCTGCCCGGATCACGCGCCACCGCCTTGATCTCGATGATGCCGTCATAGATTTCGGGCACTTCCATCTTGAAAAGCTCGGCCATGAATTCCGGCGCGGTGCGGGAAAGGAAGATCTGCGGCCCACGCGGTTCGCGGCGCACATCCTTGATATAGACCCGGATACGGTCATTCGGGCGATAGCTTTCGCGGCCGATCTTTTCGTTGCGGCGCAGAACCGCCTCACCGCGACCGATATCGACGATGACATTGCCATATTCTTCGCGCTTGACCTGACCGTTGATGATGGTGCCGGCGCGATCCTTGAATTCCTCATACTGGCGATCACGCTCAGCTTCGCGGACTTTCTGGAGGATGACCTGCTTGGCCGATTGCGCGGCGATCCGGCCCATTTCCACGGGCGGCACCTCGTCGATGATCTCATCGCCGACAACAGCGCCGTCCTTGAACTCCTGCGCTTCTTTCTCGGTCAGTTCGGTAAAGTGGTTCTCAACCTCTTCAACCACCGTGCGCACACGGGTGAAGGTTGCCTTGCCGGTCTTGCGGTCGATATGGACGCGGATATCCAGCTCGGAGCCATAACGCGACTTGGCGGCCCGGGCGAGGCTCTCTTCCATCGCCTCGACCACCAGAATGGGGTCGATCATCTTTTCGCGGGCCACGGCCTCGGCGGTTTGCAAAAGCTCCAGCTGGTTTGCACTGGTAATTGCCATGTCTCAGTCCTCCGCCTCGTTGGGCATCTCTGTTTCGATCTCGTCAAATTGGGTTTCGTCGATGACGCCCGCGGCCTTGCGCTGGCGCAGCATCTCGGTGATCAGGTCGTCGGTCAGCACCAGCTTGGCATCGCTCAGCCAGTCGAATTGCAAACCGATGGTGATGGGATCGCCGCCATCGGTGTCGAGGTTGACCAGCACTTCGTCGCCTTCGATGCCGGCAAGCTCGCCCTTGAACCGGCGTCGCCCGTCGATCATCTCGGTGGTTTCCAGCTTGGCCTCATAACCAGCCCAAGTGTCGAAATCCTTGAGCCGGGTCAGCGGCCTGTCGATGCCGGGGCTGGAGACCTCCAGCGCGTAATTATCCTCAATCGGGTCTTCCACATCCATCAGCGCGCTGACAGCGGTCGAGATCTCGCCGCAATCATCCACGCTGACGCTGCCATCGGGGCGCTCGGCCATGATTTGCAACGTCTGTGTCTTGCCGCTCATCAAACGGATACGCACCAGTTCGAAACCCATCCCCTCGATCATGGGGGTGAGGATGCCAGCCAGGCGTTTGTCGATAGCGGTCTTGGCGATCAGGTCGGACATTTGTTCCAAGCACAAAAAAACGGGCGCGCGGCCCGTTGAAATTTCCCGGTGGAGCGTTCGGGGGTGGAGGCCGACGCGCCGCTGTTGAGGGGGATATAGGGGGAATCAGCGGCGGGCGCAAGTCATCCGCAGGAGATGCGTGTAATCGTCTCGTTATTGTCGACATGGAAGTTCAGGCGATCGGCCACATAAAGCATGTTGGTGATCATGCCGGGGCGCAGGATACGGGCGTTCATGGCCGCGTCGGTTGCATAGGCATAGGATAGCGGTTGACCGACATAGGATTGTAGATGGGTCGCGCCGCAAGCCAGCCCGGCCACCGGCAGATTTGGGGACTTGGTGTCGGCATAACCGGGGGTGTCCGGGGTCCAGGGCAGGGTTGTGAACTGGGCGTTGGCCATGGGGGCGATGGTCAGTGAAAGCACGGCGGCAAGAATCAGGCGGGTCATTAGGGCACCTCCTCAAATATGTTAGTGTGATTATAACACTTAAATGCACAACATGCAACCCGGCGACAGTACACTGGCTTGGCGTGGAAAAATCCCGGCCATTGCCCGATCTCGTCCATTGATCTGGAGGCGGCTTTGCCACAGGCTTGCCGCAAAGACAGAAACAGGAAGGAAGCAAACCATGCGCACCCGTGCCGCCGTTGCCCTTGAGGCCGGAAAGCCTCTGGAAATCATGGAGGTCAATCTCGACGGCCCGAAAGAGGGCGAGGTTCTGGTCGAGATCAAGGCCACCGGCATCTGCCACACCGATGAATTTACCCGTTCAGGGGCCGACCCAGAGGGCATTTTTCCCGCGATCCTGGGCCATGAAGGGGCCGGCGTTGTGCTGGAGGTCGGTCCGGGCGTCAAATCATTGAAACCCGGCGATCACGTGATCCCGCTCTACACGCCCGAATGCCGTGAATGCGAGTATTGCCTGAACCCAAAGACGAACCTCTGCCAGTCGATCCGGTCCACCCAGGGCCAAGGCCTGATGCCCGACGGAACCACCCGGTTTTCCATGCTCGATGGCACCCCGATCTATCACTACATGGGCTGTTCAACCTTCGCCAATCACACCGTGGTGCCCGAGATCGCGCTGGCCAAGGTCCGCGAGGACGCGCCCTTTGACAAGATCTGCTATATCGGCTGCGGCGTGACCACCGGCATCGGCGCGGTGATCAATACGGCCAAGGTCGAGATCGGATCGCGCGGCATTGTCTTTGGTCTGGGCGGCATCGGCCTGAATGTCATTCAGGGCCTGCGCCTGGCCGGGGCCGATCAGATTGTGGGCGTCGATCTGAACGAGGACAAGGCCGAGATGGCCCGGCAATTTGGCATGACAGATTTCGTGAATCCGTCCAAGGTCGAGGGCGATCTGGTCGCACATCTGGTTGAACTGACCGGCGGCGGGGCCGATTACACCTTTGACGCCACCGGCAATGTGCAGGTGATGCGCGCCGCATTGGAGGCCAGCCACAAGGGCTGGGGCACATCGGTGATTATCGGCGTCGCACCCGCGGGGGCCGAAATCTCGACCCGGCCGTTCCAGCTGGTCACCGGCCGCACCTGGAAAGGCACCGCATTCGGCGGCGCGCGCGGACGCACGGAGGTGCCCGGCATCGTCGACTGGTACATGGATGGCAAGATCGAGATCGATCCGATGATCACCCATGTCCTCAGCCTGGATGACATCAACAAGGGCTTTGATTTGATGCATTCGGGTGAATCGATCCGCGCGGTTGTGGTATATTGATCCCTGAGGCCGGGCCAGAAGCGGTCCGGCAGTTTTACCATTAAGGAGGATTTGAGATGAAACATTCCCTGATGATTGCCGGGCTTGGCCTGGCGCTGGCGGCAGGCGCGGCCAGCGCCGAGGGCTGGACCGTCACCGATCTTGGGTCACTCGATGATCGCGCTGAATGCATGCGGTTGGCCGAGGCTACGGTCGATGCCTATCGCATGGCCTATGGCGGCGACGGTTTTACCGGGCGCAGCGAATGGACCATCGGCGGGTATGACCTGCGTGGCGACGTTGTTGACGCCCTTTTCATCTGCCCGATCGAGGCCGGTCTGGTTGCACCCTTTTTGATTGTCTACAACTCGGACGGTGAAAACGACGCGCGGGAAACCGTGGCCGAGCGGCTGGAGGAAATCTGGGATCAACAGGTCGCCGGTGTACCCGCCCCTGCCCCGGCGACTCCGTCGAAATAATACGCCGCAGCGCCCCGGTCGAACCGGGACGCTGCTTTCCATCCCTCTTTGTTCGAGTTCCAACCAAATATGCCCCGAGAAATGCCACTGCTCGCCGTTCTGATCGACGCCGACAACACATCCCATAAACACGCCAAGGCCGTGTTTGATGAAATTGCCCGGTTTGGCGAGGCCAGCGTGCGCCGCATCTATGGCGATTTTTCCTCGGGACAGATGAAAGGCTGGTCGTCGGTGCAGGCGGAGCTTGGAATAGTGCCGCATCACCAGCCCGCCAATACCGTCGGCAAGAATGCCTCGGACATCGCCTTGGTGATCGATGCGATGGACCTGATGCATTCGGGCCGGTTCGACGGGTTCGTTCTGGTCAGTTCCGACAGTGATTTCACGCGGCTGGCCAGCCGCATCCGCGAACAGGGTCTGGACGTGTTCGGGATTGGAGAGAAAAAGACACCAGAAGCCTTCCGCAATGCCTGCAAGCGGTTTCTGTTTGTCGAGAACCTGTCAGGTCTGCCCGCCGGGGATAGCCGCAAGGGCAGCAAACCGGACACGCAGCTGTTAAATGATGCTCGAAACCTGATTGTTCGGGCCATGGACGCAATTGATCAGGAAAGCGACTGGTTCAATCTGGGCACCATCGGCCAATCCATCATTGCGGCAAAGCCTGATTTTGACACCCGCACTTACGGCAAGGCCAAACTGTCCGAACTGGTTGGGGAAATCAAAACGCTCGAAACCAAACGCGGAGACGGCAACTCGATCCTGGTTCGCCGCCTGGACTGATTATCGCCGCCGATACCGAGCCAGGAACATCGCAACGGCTTCGTTCGTGATATGGTCGATCTCTTCGGGCGACACCTGATCCACCACCCCAAACAGAAGTTTCAGCATCAGATCGGTCCGGCAAAGCTGCAACAGCTGATCGGCGGCGACATAACTGTCGTCGATATCCAGCTCGGCCTGCGCGCGGGGGCTTTCCAGATAGGCGATGATCTGATCTTGTGAATTCTTGGGCCCGCTTTCGTAAAAGGCCTTGCCCAGTTCGGGGAATCGCATCGATTCCGCCACGCAAAGGCGAAACATCTGAAGCGCGCACCCGGTCAGGAAAAAGGAAACAAAGGAATGCGCGATGGTGTGGATCACCTCGGGCACCGGTTTTTGCAGGATTTCACCAGCCATGGCGCTGCTGGCCTGCGCCTGGCAATCGCTTGTGATTACGCCTAGAAAAAGAGACTGTTTATCGGGGAAATAGCTGTAAAGCGTGGCCTTGGACACACCGGCATCACGGGCAATTTCATCGACACTGGCCCCCTCGAATCCTTCGCGCATGAAAACCGTGCGGGCCCCTTCCAGAACCTGATCGAATTTACGGCCTTTGCGCAGCGGGGCGTTCACCTTGGCGTCCTTTTCGGTTGGCATCCGAAAAATAGACCGATCCGTTCACTTTCGCAAGAGAGGGCAGCGCTGGACAGCCTCGCGCCAATAGCCTAGCCCTATCGGAAATGATCGAAATATTCCTCAAAACACTGCCCTTTTTCGGGCTGATTGCCCTGGGTTATCAGGCAGGGCGCACCGGATTTTTTTCCCCCGAAGCCACGGCCTATCTGACCAAATTCGTGTTTTACTTTGCTCTTTCCGCGATGCTGTTCAATTTCGCGGCCAACCTGTCGATCTCGGAAATCTTCAACTGGTGGTTTGTCTCGGCCTATCTCTGGGGCAGCGGCGTGGTCTATTTGCTGGCTACCATCGTGGCGATGATCCGCCGCATCGGGATCGCCGAGGCCGCGGTCGAGGCGCAATGCGCCGTGATCGGCAATACCGGGTTTCTTGGTGTGCCGATGTTGGTGGTCCTGATGGGCGAGGCTGCAGCAGGCCCGATCTTGATGGTGCTGACCATCGACCTTGTGGTGTTTTCCAGTCTTATCACCATCCTGATCACCGGGTCGCGTGACGGGCGCATGTCGCTTGGCGTGCTGAAAACCGTGGGGCTGGGGCTGGTCAAAAACCCGATGATCGTGGCCATCAGCCTCGGTCTGATATTCTCCGGGCTTTCCGTTCCGATTCCGGACGTCGCCAACGAGTTTCTCAGCATTCTGGGGGCCGCCGCCACACCCGGCGCGCTGTTTGCCATCGGCGCATCGCTGGCCACGAAATCGGCAGAACGCATGTCGGTCGCTGGCTGGCTCAGCTTCTGCAAACTGGTGCTGCACCCGGCGGCGGTGGCGCTGGCTGCGCTGGTGCTGTTTCCGGTGGCCGGGTTTGACGCCGCCGTGATGATCGCCGCCGCTTCGCTGCCGGTGGCGGGCAATGTCTATATTCTGGCGCAGCATTACGGCGTCGCGCCACATCGCGTTTCCGCCTCGATCCTGATTTCGACGGCGCTTTCCATCGTGACGGTCTCGGTGGTGATTGCCTGGGTCACGCCGCTGTTGTGAAGCCTTGCCGCATCGGCCCCCGCGCGGTAGGCCTGAGGGCAACCGAGACGGGAGAGAACAGCCATGGAAACCCTATCCGAAAACCGGTGCTTTGGCGGCACGCAAGGCGTTTACCGCCACGCCTCCAACGCCACGGCGACCGACATGACCTTTGGGTTGTTCCTGCCCGAGGAAGCCGCCGATATGCCGGTGCCGGTCCTGTGGTTTCTGTCGGGCCTGACCTGCACCCATGAAAATGCGATGGTCAAGGCAGGCGCGCAGCTTTGGGCCGCCGAACAGGGCATTGCGCTGGTCTTTCCCGATACCTCGCCGCGTGGGGCGGGTGTGCCCGATGACGCGGCCTATGATCTGGGTCAGGGTGCCGGGTTTTACGTGAATGCCACACAAGACCCCTGGGCACAGCATTTCCAGATGTGGGACTACATCACCGAGGATCTTCCGAACCAGATTTTCGACCGTTTCGCGTTGGATCCGGCCCGGCAGGGCATTACCGGCCATTCGATGGGCGGGCACGGCGCGCTGACCATTGCCATGACCCTGCCCGACCGCTTTGCCAGCGTGTCCGCTTTTGCCCCCATCTGCAACCCGACCGACAGCGACTGGGGCCGCAAACAGTTTACCGCCTATCTGGGCGCGAACGATGCCGATTGGGCGGCACACGACGCAACCCATCTGATGCGCGACCGTGGATTTCCCGGTCCGATCCTGATCGACACCGGCACCGCAGACCAATTTGGCGACCTGCTGAAGACCGAAGCGCTGGCGCAGGCCATTGCCGAACGCCGCCAGCACGCCACGTTGCGCCTGCAACCGGGCTATGACCATTCCTATTTCTTCATCTCCAGCTTTATCGAAGATCACATCTCGTTCCATGCCGAAGCCCTCTATGGGGTGTCCGAGTGACGATAGCGGCAGTTGTCCTCGATATCGGCAATGTCCTGATCGAGTGGCAGCCTGAGCGGTTCTATGACCGCGAAATCGGTGAGACACGACGGCGGGCGATGTTTGCCGCCGTCGATCTGCACGCCATGAATGACCGGGTCGATCTGGGCGAGCCGTTCCGCGACGTGATCTATGAAACGGCAGAGGCATACCCGGCATTCCGCGACGAAATCAGGATTTGGCATGACCGCTGGATCGAACTGGCGCAGCCCGTAATCCCGCATTCCGTAGCGCTGATGAACCGGTTGCAATCGCAGGGCACCCCGGTCTTTGCCCTGTCGAATTTCGGCGTCGAAAGTTTTGCCTACGCGCAGACACACTACGATTTCCTGCACGCCTTTGACCGGCCCTATATCTCGGGCCATCTGCGCATGGCCAAACCCGACCCCGCGATTTATGCCCATGTCGAGGCGAACAGCGGCATCGCGCCGGAAAACCTGCTGTTTACCGATGACCGGGCCGACAATATCGCGGCAGCAAAGGCGCGTGGCTGGCAGACGCACCTATTTGAGGGGCCGCAAGGGTGGGCCGCACGGCTTGTCGCCGATGGATTGCTGACCGAAGAGGAGGCCCGCCCATGACCGGTGCGATCATCCTTCTGATCATCCTGATCGCCGCCTTTGGTGGTATCTACATGATGGTCCGTTTTCGCCGCCCCGGTGTCACCGAGTTTCGCAATCACGTTACCGGCGATCTGGTGCCGCTGAAGATGGGCACAACCCATGTCACGCGCTATGGCCCCGAAAACGGCCCCGTGCTGGTCTGCATCCACGGGCTGTCGACACCGTCCTATGTGTGGGAGCCTTTGATCCCCTACCTGACTGACCTGGGTTATCGCGTCATCACCTATGACCATTTCGGGCGCGGACATTCCGACCGGGTAATGCGCCGCCAGAACGCCACCTTTTTCCTGCGCCATCTGGATCAGCTGTTGCAGGCAGAGGGGGTCACTGGCCGCTTCACCCTCATGGGTTATTCCATGGGCGGTGCGATTGCCTCTGCCTTTGCTGCCCGCAGCCCGGACCGGGTTTTGGCGCTGATCCTGCTGGCCCCGGCGGGGTTTGACTATGATGTCAGCCCGATGGCGGCGTTTGTACGGAAATGGCCCATCATTGGCGACTGGTTGCAGGAGGTTTTCGGTGCGCGCCTCTTCCGAGCTGCTTTTTCCGATGTGCCCTATACCGACCCGACCGCGCAGAGCATCGTCGCGCGGATGTGTGCCGATGCCGAAACATCCGGCACGCTGGCGGCGATGCTATCCTCCGCGCGCGGCATCCTGTCGGATGATCAGACCGAGCTGCATCAGACCATTGCCGCAACCGGCCTGCCGGTTCTGGCGATCTGGGGCAGCGAAGATCAATCGATTCCGATTTCCAGCATGGGCCGGCTGAGCCAGGCAAATCGCAAGGCGGTGCATATCGAACTGGACGGGGCCGATCACGGGCTTGCCTTCACCCATCCCGCCAGTGTGGCCGAGGCGATCGAGGGCAACCTCTAGGAAGCCGCCCGCACCCGTATCGGCACTTCCTTTACTGGCAGATGTATCACTGCCGAAAACGCCCCGACACCGACGCCGATCCACCAGACCACCGTGTAATTGCCGTAAAGGTCATACATCCAGCCGCCCAACCAGACGCCCAGAAAGCTGCCGATCTGATGGCTGAGGAAGATGAACCCGTAAAGCGTGCCCATGTAACGCATCCCGTAGATATAGCCGACCAAACCAGAGGTCAGCGGTACCGTCGCCAGCCAGAGCGACCCGAAAACAATGGAAAAGACGATCACGCTAAGCGGGGTGATTGGCAGCAATATGAACACCGCCGCCGCGATTGTGCGCCCTGAATAGATCGCCACCAGCAGATATTTGCGTGTGTAACGTCCCCCCAACACTCCCGCCATGATCGTTCCCGCCATATTGGCCAGACCAATCAGCGAAATCGCCAGCGCGCCAAGCGCCGATGGCGTGGTGATCCCGATATTTGCCAGCAAGGTTCCGGGCGCAATCTGCCCGGTCAATTCGGTCACGAAGGCTGGGAAATGCGCGGTGACAAAGCCAAGCTGATACCCGCAGGAGAAAAACCCGACAAAGATCAGCGTAAAGGACGGATCGCGGAACGCCTTGCCCAGGATCTCGTGCATGGTGGTGTCCAGCTCGGCCTTGTCCATCATCGGCGGTGATCGCAACAGTGGCAGCGCCAGAAGGGCCGTCATGATCACGCCCGCAAAGATGAGGAACACCATCTGCCAGGACATAACCGCCAACAGCGCCTCGGCAAAAGGCGGTCCGACGATCTGCCCGGCCGAACCGGCCGCCGTCACGATGCCAAGCGAAAGTGAGCGGTGTTCGGGCGACGCCGCCCGCCCCACGATGGCCAGAATGACGCCAAACCCGGTGCCCGCGATGCCGAATCCGACAAAGATTTCATAGATCTGCAACGCGCCGGGGGTGACGGCCCAGGCCGAAAACACCAGCCCGCCCGCATAAAGCAGAGCCCCCAGGATGATCGCCTTACGATCCCCAAAGCGTTCCGCGATCATCCCGAAAATCGGCTGTCCGATCCCCCATGCGAGGTTCTGAATCGCGATGGCCATGCTGAATTCGGCCCGCAACCAGCCAAAATCCTCGGCAATCGGGATCTGAAAGATGCCAAAGCTGGACCGGATGGCAAAGCTGAGCATGATGATAATGCTGCCGCCGATCAGGACAGGGGTCAGCAATGCGGGTCTGGAGGCCATGACATGCTCCCGGGGGGGTGATCTGGCGACACTCCGCCACCGGCGTGGGGCTGTCAAATCAGATTTCGTGACGCCGCAGATCAGAATTCTTGTGGCAGAGAGGCGGGGGCCGCGTTACCAACCCCTTCATGGGACAGCATCTTCAGGCGATCTATGACACCCGCGTGGCCGAGGGGCTCTTGCGCCCTGATCCCGGCCAGCGCGAGGTGTTGTTGGTGCTGGAAGAGCTGCGCGAAACGCTGGAGGACCGGCCCGCACCGCCGCCCAAGGGCCTTTTGGGTCGGTTCTTCAAGCCAGCAATCCCCGAGGGCGTGCGCGGTGTCTATCTCTGGGGCGGCGTCGGGCGCGGCAAATCCATGTTGATGGATCTCTTTTATGCCCATGCCGGCATAGCCGAAAAGCGCCGCGTGCATTTCCATGCCTTCATGCAGGAGATCCAGACCGGCCTGCATGAGGCGCGCAAAACCGGCGTTGATGACGCGTTGAAACCGGTGGCCGATGCGGTGGCGAAAGACCTGCGGCTGCTCTGCTTCGACGAGATGCAGATCACCGACATCACCGACGCGATGATCGTCGGCCGCCTGTTCGAGATGCTGTTTCACGCCGGCGTGGTGATTGTGGCGACCTCGAACCGCCCGCCCGATGATCTCTACAAGGACGGCTTGAACCGGCAGCTTTTCCTGCCCTTCATCGCGCTTCTGAATGAAAAGCTGAACGTGCATGAGATCGCCGCCCTGACTGATTACCGGCAGGACCGGTTGGCCGGTGCGCAGACCTATTTCACGCCAGCCAATGCCGCCGCCCGGATCGCGATTGACGAGGTTTGGCAGGATCTGACCGGCGGCAAAAGCGAAGAACTGGTGCTGGAAGTCAAAGGCCGCGAGGTGCATCTGCCGACATACTGGGCGGGCATGACGCGGGTCGATTTCTGGGATCTGTGCGGTCGCCCGCTTGGGCCCGCCGATTATCTGGCCTTGGCGGGAGCCGTTAAACTGCTGGTTCTGGAAAACGTGCCGCGCCTCGACAGTTCCAAATTCAACGAAGCGAAGCGTTTTGTGACCCTGATCGACGCGCTCTATGAGGCGCAAACACGGGTAATCATCTCTGCGGAAGACACGCCAGAACGGCTCTATTCCGAAGGATCGGGCAGTTTCGAATTTGAACGCACGGCCTCCAGGTTGCGCGAAATGCAGAGCGCGGATTGGGCCACGGAGTAGATCGGTAGGCGGCCGGATGCGGGCTTTGCCGCTCTCTGGCCTTGCGCTCGGGGGCCGGTCGCGGTCAACTTGCTCCAATAGTAGATCGCCCAAAACCGGCTCATGTCCCCTAATGGCGAGTTTCCTGACCCCCGTGCTAGATATCCAGACCCTCAGCAAGAGCTTCGACGCCGCAGATGGAACCGTTCCCGTCCTGCGCGACATTTCACTATTGGTGGCCTCCGGCGATACTTTGGCGCTGACAGGTGAAAGCGGGTCGGGAAAAAGCACGCTTTTGCACCTCATGGCGGGGCTGGACGATGCCGATAGCGGCCAGATCGTCTTTGAGGGGCGCGACCTGCTTGCAATGACCGATTCCGACCGCGCGGCGGTCAGGCGCAGCCGGATCGGGCTGGTGTTTCAGCAGTTTAATCTTGTGCCGTCGCTGACCGTGGCACGGAACTTGGCGCTTCAGGCACGGCTGGCGGGCACTCATGACGCGGCCCATGTCGCAGGGCTGATCGAACGGCTTGGCCTGTCGGGGCTTGACCATCGCTATCCCGAACAACTGTCAGGCGGGCAGCAACAGCGCGTGGCGATCGGGCGAACGCTGGCTGCGCGCCCGCGTTTGATCCTGGCCGATGAGCCGACCGGAAACCTGGATGAACAGACCGGCGACGCGGTTATGGCGCTGATGCACGAACTTGTGGCCGAATCCGGGGCGGCTCTGGTGATGGCAACTCATTCGCAACGGTTGGCCGCAAATTTCGCGCGACGCATTCATCTGCGCCACGGTCAGCTGGAAATGCACTGAAATGCCCGTATTAGAGACGTTTTTATCGCATTGGCGTCGTCACCCGGGGCAATTGGCGACGCTGGTTTTAGGGCTGGCATTGGCCACCGCCCTATGGTCCGGCGTGCAGGCGATCAACGAAGAGGCGCGTCAAAGCTATGCCCGGGCGGCAGCGACGCTCGGGGCCAATCAACTGGCGCGGCTGGTGCATCCCGAAGGGGCCGAAATCCCTGTTGCAGACTATGTTTCGCTGCGTCGCGCGGGCTGGCGGGTATCGCCGGTGATGGAAGGCACTCTCACCTTGGGGAATGACAATTGGCGCATGATCGGTGTCGATCCATTGACCGCTCCGCTTCAATCCCTGCCCCAAGGCGCATTTGGGCCCGAGGCCGACATCGCCGAATTCTTCGCCTCCCCTGGCCTGGTCTTCGTTGCGCGCGGCACATCGCTGCCCGACTTGCCCGATGGTTTCCCCGATATCGCGGAAAACGCCGCCATTGCGCCGGGTCTGATGTTGACCGATATCGGCACAGCCGCGCGTCTGCTGAACCGCGATACTCTCTCATTTCTCACCATGGCTCCCGATCAGCCTGTGGGTTTGCCCCCGCTCGCGACAGCGACCGCATTGCAGCTTGAGGGCCCGCGCGCGCGCGATGACCTGTCGCGCCTGACCGACAGTTTACACCTCAACCTCAGCGCCTTCGGGTTTCTGTCTTTTGCGGTCGGTCTCTTTATCGTGCATGCCTCGATCGGTCTGGCCTTTGAACAGCGCCGCCCGGTTTTTCGCACCCTTCGCGCCATTGGTGTGCCGCTGCGCAGGCTTTTCGCCGCGCTGGCCTTTGAGGTCACTTTGATAGCGCTGATCGCGGGGGGTGCGGGCGTTTTGCTTGGCTATATCATTGCGGCGACCCTGCTGCCGGATGTCGCCGGCACCTTGCGCAGCCTCTATGGCGCGGAAATCGGTGGCGCGCTATCTTTCCGTCCCCTTTGGGCGGGTCTGGGCCTGGGTATCGCGGTGCTTGGCGCGTGGGTATCCTCGGCTCAATCCTTCTGGAAGCTGATGAACATGCCGCTGCTGGCTCCCGCGCAGCCGCGCGCCTGGGCGCTCAGCTCGGCGCGGGCAATATTTCGACAGACGGGCGTGGGCCTGGCCCTGCTATTTGCCAGCGCGGGTTTGGCGGTCTTTGGCGGGTCGCTGACCGCGGGGTTCCTCAGCGTTGGGGCGCTGTTGATCGGAGCGGCTTTGCTGTTGCCGGGCCTTGTGATGTTGGTGCTTCGATTGGCCGAGCGGCGTGCGCGAGGTGCTTTTGGCGAATGGGTTTTGGCCGATACCCGGCAATTGCTGCCGGGCCTGTCGCTTGCCCTGATGGCGCTCTTGTTGGCGCTGGCGGCAAATATCGGCGTTTCGACCATGGTGGGATCCTTTCGGCTGACTTTTACCGGGTGGCTCAATCAACGATTGGTATCCGAATTGTATGTGACTGCGCGATCCGAGGCCGAGGCCGAGCAAATCCGCGCCTTTCTGGCCCCACAAGTTGCTGCCGTGTTGCCAATTGCCCATGCCGAGACCCGGATCGACGGGTTGCCCGCCACCGTGTTCGGAATCGCCGATGATTCCACATATCGGGACAATTGGCCTTTGTTAGAGACTGTTTCGGACGCTTGGGATGGTCTGGCGAACGGCACATTTGTGATGATCAATGAACAAATGGCGCGCCGGTCCGATTTGTCATTGGGCGACAGCGTGACTCTGCGCCCCGGCCTGACCCTGCCCATCGGAGCCATCTATTCAGACTATGGTAATCCCAACGGTCAGGCGATGGTCGCGCTGGAGGTTTTACGCCGGAACTTCACGCAGATCGACCAACGCCGCACGGCCGTTCGAACAGGCGCGGTCGATGCCGGTACCCTGCGCAGTGCGGTGCTGGATCGGTTCGATCTTCCCGCCGCCAATATTCGCGATCAGGCCAGCCAGAAACAGGTGGCGTTGCGGGTGTTTGAACAAACTTTTCGCGTTACCGGTGCCCTGAACATCCTGACTCTCGCCGTGGCCGGTTTCGCGCTGTTCGCCAGCCTTCTGACTCTGGCAAACATGCGCCTGCCGCAGGTCGCGCCGCTTTGGGCGCTTGGTCAGACACGCGCCACGCTGGCCCGGACCGAGCTGATCCGCACGCTTGGCATCGTTGCGGTCACTTGGGTCATCGCCTTGCCCGTCGGGCTGGCCCTTGCCTGGATTCTGCTGGCGATCGTGAATGTCGAGGCATTCGGCTGGCGCTTGCCGATGGTGCTGTTTCCCGGCGATTACCTGCGGCTTCTGGGCTATGCGATGCTATCCTCCACTATTGCCGCGGCGCTTCCGGCGTTTAGCCTTCTGCGGATGCCGCCGGCACAACTGCTCAAGGTGTTTTCCAATGAACGTTAGAGTGTTTTTGGTAGCGATTTTCTGGGCAAATCAGGCTCTGACACAGGGGTTTGCAGGCCTGGGGACCGATGCCACCGGGTTCTCCAACCCCGATCCCGGATATCAGATCACGTTCCCCCGCGATCACGGCCCGCATCCCGATTTTCGCATCGAATGGTGGTATCTGACTGCGACACTAGAGGCCGAGGATGGGCGTCAGTTCGGCGTGCAATGGACGCTGTTTCGATCCGCCCTGAGGCCCGAGGAAGCGATCGGTTGGGACAGCGCGCAGATCTGGCTCGGCCATGCCGGGCTGACCACGGCGGATAGGCAATTCAGTGCTGAGCGTTATGCGCGAGGCGGCATCGGGCAGGCGGGTGTCACGGCAGATCCCTTCAGCGCCTATATCGACGATTGGGAGATGGCGGGCGAAGGGCTTGATTTGCAAACGCTTTCCCTGACCGCGCGCGGCGATGATTTCTCCTATGATCTGGATCTGACCGCCGATGGGCCGATCATTTTTCACGGCGATGGCGGCTATTCCGTGAAATCGCCCGAGGGGCAAGCGAGCCTGTATTATTCGCAGCCCTTCTACCGCGTCACCGGCACGCTGAACCTGCCCGAGGGCCCGGTTGAGGTGACCGGCGATGGCTGGCTGGACCGGGAATGGTCGTCGCAGCCCCTGTCGGCGGAGCAGACGGGGTGGGATTGGTTTTCGCTGAAATTTGAGGATGGCGCGCGGCTGATGGGGTTCGGTTTACGGGGTTTAGAGACTGTTTTCACCTCGGCCACCTGGATCGAGCCGGATGGCAGCACCACCGCCTATGGCGATGGCGCGATCCGCCTGACGCCTCTGGACTGGGTCGAGGTCGCGGGGCGCGATGTGCCGGTGTCCTGGCGGTTTGAAATGCCGGAACGGGGTGTGGATATCGTGACCGAGCCGCTCAATCCGCAGGCCTGGATGGATCTGAGCATCCCCTATTGGGAGGGGCCGATTTCCTTTACCGGAACAGATGCCGGGCGCGGCTATCTTGAGATGACCGGGTACTAGAAATACTGCCAAATCCGGGGTGTCACAGGTCGGGACCAGCCTGCGAATTGCTCAGCCGTTTTCCTGCAGGATCACCCCGGCCAGATAGAGTGAGCCGCAGATCAGCACTCGGGCACCGGGGCTTTCGGCGAGGATCGCGGCAAGGGCAGCCTCGACACTCTTTGCGGCCTCGCTGCGCAATCCGGCGGCGCGGGCATGGGCGACGGTGTCCTCGGCGGAAAGCGTCGCCGCCTGACCGGGGATGGACACGGCATGAAGGCTCTCGGCCACGCCCGCCAGCGGTGCCATGAACCCGCTCACATCCTTGGTGTTGAGCATGCCGCAGATCAGATGCGTGGGCCGCGAGGGCAGGCGCGACAGCGATTCGACGATAGCTGCGGCGGCGGCGGGGTTGTGGCCGCCATCCAGCCACAGATCCGACCCGACCGCGCCCGCCTGATCGACCAGCGGGCCGGAGGTCAGCCGCTGCATCCGGGCGGGCCAGGTGGCATCGGTCATGGCGGCGGTGCAGGCGGGTTCCTCCATGCCAAGGGCGCGCAGCGCGGCCAGCGCGGTGCCCGCATTCTGCACCTGATGCGCGCCGATGAGCGCCGGGCTCGGCAGATCCAGCAGACCGGTTTCATCCTGAAACACCAGCCGCCCGCGTTCTTCCCAAACATGCCAGTGCTGACCATGGGCAATCAGCGGCGCACCGAGCCGGGCGGCGCGGGCCTCGATCACCTCCATGGCGATATCGGATTGCGGCCCGACCACGCAGGTCACCCCGCGTTTCAGGATGCCCGCCTTTTCGAACGCGATCTCCTGCAGCGTGTCGCCGAGATATTGCTGATGGTCGATATCGATCGGTGTGATCACGGTCAGGCGCGGATCATCGACCACGTTGGTGGCATCGAGCCGCCCACCTAAACCAGTCTCCAGCAAGGTAAAATCCGCCTCGACCCGGGAAAAGGCCAGCAGCGCGGCGCAGGTCGTGATCTCGAAATAAGTGATCGCGTCGGGGCCGTTGGCGGCAAGGCATTCATCCAGCATCGCGCTCAGCAGATCCTCGTCGATCAGATCGCCCGCCAGCCGGATCCGTTCATGAAACCGGGCCAGATGCGGCGAGGTATAGACATGCGCCGACAGCCCCACCCCCTCCAGCCCGGCCCGGATCATGGCCAGCGTCGAGCCCTTGCCATTGGTGCCCGCGGCATGGATCACTGGCGGCAACCTGCGTTCGGGATGGTCCAAAGCCGCCAGCAGCCGTTCCATCCGGTCCAGCGTCAGGTCAATGATCTTGGGGTGAAGCGCCATCATCCGGTCAAGGAGGATGTCGGATCTGGCCTGGCTCACGATTTTTCAGGTGCCTCTTCGGACGGCGTGTCTACCGTTTCCGCATCGGGCGCGGGATCCGGCGCGGGCAGGTCGCCTTTTACCGGCGGCGGCTGATGCGTCAGCATGCGCAGGATCGCCACCAGCTCATCCTTGAGATCCTTGCGATGCGTCACCCGGTCCAGCATGCCGTGATCCAGCAGATATTCCG
>Ga0316204_10005068_pt1 | contig 22478 bp, 21 predicted proteins | sample 6monrhotite_MG_2_FD_205661 | JGI IMG/M metagenome (GOLD analysis project Ga0316204, IMG submission 205661) | Microbial mat bacterial communities from mineral coupon in-situ incubated in ocean water Damariscotta River, Maine, United States -... | ecosystem: Environmental > Aquatic > Marine >... | reverse complement strand
GTAGCACTCAGTATACGAACATTAACAGAGATTTCTTGTTGACCGCCAATAGGCCGAACCGCTTTTTCTTGAATTGCACGTAAGAGCTTTACTTGCATAGAAATTGGTAAGTCAGCAACCTCATCTAAAAATAATGTGCCTCCATCAGCTGCTTGGAAAAGCCCTTGTTTGTCAGCCGTTGCACCTGTAAAACTCCCTTTTTTATGACCAAAAAATTCGCTTTCCATTAATTCTGCAGGTATCGCTCCGCAGTTAACAGGTACAAAATTATTGTCTGCACGTGGGCCATGTTCGTGAATCAGTTTTGCAACTAATTCTTTACCAACACCGGACTCTCCATGTATATATACCGGTGCCTGACTTCGAGATAGTTTTGTTATTTTTTTACGCGTTTCTTCAATTGCAGATGATTTTCCAAGTAAGCCGTCTTGTTGTTGTTCTTGTTCGTCTGAGTGGTTATCAGAAAGTTTAAGAGCTGTATTTACTAGATTACGAAGAATGTTTATATCTACAGGTTTGGAAACAAAATCAAATGCACCTGATTTTAAAGCTTCAATAGCAAATTCCATGTTTCCATGCGCTGTAATCATTGCCACGGGTAATTTAGATGTATGTTCTTGTATGTGTTTAATTAATTCAATTCCATTTCCATCAGGTAGTCGCATGTCAGTTAAACAAAGATCAAAACTATGATGTTTTAATAAATCTTTAGCTTGAGATATATTTTCTGCACATTTAGTGTCTATGTCCATGCGTGACAAAGTAATATCCAATAGCTCTCGAATATCAGGTTCATCATCAACAATTAATGCTATTTTTCTCTCGTTAGTCATTTTAATGCATGTGCCTGCGTGGGTCAGAAAATGTTAATCGGAATGTACTTCCATTTTGAGTACTATTTTTATTTTTCTGTAGCAATGTTAAATGCGCTTGATTACATTCTGCCAATTCACGAGAAATATACAAGCCTAATCCTGTCCCTGTTACTGCTGTTGTGAAAAAAGGTTCAAATATATGTGCTGCTGTCTCATCATCAATACCACTTCCATGATCTGTTATATCGAGAAAGGGGCGATTATTATTTTCTGATATGCCCATATGAAATTCAATTTTATGCTTATGCTTTTCATTAATATTGGTATGGCGAATTCCGTTTTCACATAAGTTTGTAAGAATTTGCTGTAAATGGCTGGGGTCAAAACGAACTTGTATATCGTCTTCTTGTGACTTAATAAGAAAGTCATCTCTCTGTATTTGATTACCCGCCATAAAATCATCAAGAAATGTTTCAAGGTAGTTATTTAGCTCTACTAATTGAGGGTAGCTTTGATTACCACGACCAAGTTGCATTACGTTTTCAATAATAGTGTTCACTCGTTTTGAATGGTCTGCAATGATTTGTGTAAGCCGTAAATCAGCTTGATCCATATTTGGAGATTCAGCAAGCAATTGACCTGCATGACTAATTGCTCCTAGAGGATTTCTAACTTCATGAGCAATACTGGCTGTTAAACGACCTAATGCAGCAAGTTGCAACTGTTGAGCTTCACGTGACATTGCAGATGCATCTTCAAGAAAAATAAGTGTGGCTGGATTTTCTTCTTGGCTAAGCTGAGCAAAACGAGGAAGAAGACTTGGATATTCCGGTGACAGAGGAATAGGTAAAGCGATAACTTCATTATCATTTAACCAATTTTTATAACTTTCATTCAGGTCTTTGTTTAGACCTGACAAAAATGGGTTATTCACAACAGAAGGCATCCCTAACATATGCCATGCTGATTCATTAATCAGTCGCAGTCGCATATCTTGATCTATAACCATAATACCTGTTTGCATACGTTGAATAATATGCTCAGTTAACTGAGACATGTTTGCCAAATCAACACCGCGTTTAAGTGCTAGTGCTTCACTTTCACGAATATGTTTTGCAACAAAGTGGGTGATGATGGCTGTGGTAAAAAAGGTAACACCTAAGATCCCTGCTTGTAATGAACTACCTTCTAAGTAAATTCCTTCGAGTGTGTTGTAATACTCTTCAAATAAAACGGCAATACTTGCGATTGATGCAAACAAAAGAGAATGTCGGCCACGAATAACAATACTGCCACCCGCGATAGAAATTATAATAAGCGTGCCCAAGCCGCTTTGCACACCACCACTTGAATGCATAATGATAGTGGTGAAAATTATGTCGGCTATAATTTGAGTATGTATTTGTATATTGAAACTTGGACTTCGCAAACGTATCATGATGCTAAAAATGAGTGCAACGATGAGATAACCACCACTTGCGCCATAAAATACGGCTGCACTATGTGATGCGAGTTGTGGAAAAGGATTACCAGTAAAATAAAATGTGACAAATAAGCCTGAAATTAGCAACCGGTATAAATTAAGAAAGTTAAGTGGGCCCCATGTATATGCTTCATCATCATGTAATAATGGATTAAAACCGGGTTGCTTTGAAAAAATATTAAACATTTAGTTAGTCTGGTTTATGGTCGAGATGTTCTTGGCTGCAGTAAAATTTACCATCTTTTTGTAATGCTTCATTTTCAGGAATGTGTAACTGGCAAACATCGCAGGCCACTATTTTCTCTTCATCTAGATTTTTTTGATGAGAATTAGATTGTGCATTTTTATTTGCAGCCCAGCGTTTAAATATTTGAATTATTAGATAAATAATTAATGCAATAACAAGGAGACGAATAAGATTCATAATAAGATAGTCTTTTTATTTTAAGGTTGTGATACCTTTATAGTAACGATAGATTTTGCTGATGGCGATATCTTTTGCTAACTATTTTTCTCTAATACGCTCAAATATGCTCTATTTATGTTGAGTTTCATTTTGAACTTACTAATCAGCACTGTTTTGTCTTAAAAGTTGTTCCAATAGGCGTAGTAGCTTATATTTCGTTTTGGATTTTTTACTCAACAGAAAATATTTTGAATAATTTAATAATACATCAAGCTCAGGTGATGCTTTGAGAATCGCAATAGCGCAGATTAATTTATTAGTCGGGGATATAGAAGGCAATGCTGAACGTATTCTTGAATGGATTATGCGTGCGCGAGATGAAATGCAGGCTGATGTTATCATTTTTCCTGAACTTGCATTAACGGGTTATCCACCAGAAGATTTGTTACTTCGTCCAGGCTTACATGAACGTGTCAAATCCGTATTGCAACATCTTTCATCTAAGGTAATGGGAATTACCGCATTAGTAGGCTATCCCGAGAAAACAGAACGAGGCATTTATAACTCTGTTGCAGTACTTGAAAATGGTGAGTGTACGAGAGTTGCCAGGAAGAACTACTTGCCTAATTACAGCGTTTTTGATGAAAAACGCTATTTTATTTCAGCAGATGAAAGTTGCGTGTTTAATGTAAAAGGCAAGCAGTTAGGCATTTGTATTTGTGAAGATATTTGGTATGCAGAGCCGGTTAAAAAAGTTGTGGAGGCTGGCGCAGAATTAATACTTAACCTAAATGCTTCTCCCTTTCATGCACAAAAATCGCATGAGCGAGAGGATGTTGTTCGTCAGCGAGTAAGTGAAGTTAAGGTTCCGGTTATTTATGCAAATATGGTGGGTGGCCAGGATGAGCTCATTTTTGATGGTCAGTCATTCGTTATCGATGCCGATGAGAATCTGACTCACCGATTTTTAGCTTTTGAAGAAACACTAGAAATCATTGATTTCGATAGTAAAAGCCTAAAACCAGTTACTACATCAGTCGTACCCCCACTTTCTGAAGAGGCAAGTATTTATCAGGCATTAGTGACAGGTGTGAGAGATTATGTCACTAAAAATGGTTTCCCTGGTGTTGTAATTGGATTGTCTGGCGGAATTGATTCCGCACTAACATTGAGTATTGCCGTTGATGCGCTAGGTGCAGATAAAGTAGAAGCCGTGATGATGCCTTCTTGTTACACCTTGGACATGAGTGTTGAAGATGCAAAAGAACAAGCTGAAATTTTAGGGATAAACTTTAAAGTTATTCCGATTGAAAAGCCGTTCAATATTTTTTTAGAGTTATTGTCAGATGAATTTGCCGGAAAAGAAGTTGATGCTACTGAAGAGAATATTCAGGCACGTTGTCGCGGCTTATTATTAATGGCGATTTCAAACAAAAAAGGCAAAATGGTATTAACAACAGGAAATAAAAGTGAAATGGCCGTAGGTTATGCCACATTATACGGTGATATGGCCGGCGGCTATGACGTTCTCAAAGATGTTCAAAAGACCCTTGTTTTTCGTTTGGCTGAGTTTCGTAATTCAGTCTCCCCAAATATCCCTCAACGTGTGATTGATCGGCCTCCTTCAGCAGAGCTCGCTCCTGATCAGAAGGACACAGATTCGTTACCAGCATATGAAATTTTAGATGTCATTCTAGAAAATTATGTTGAGTTAGATATGGGCTTAGAGGATATTGTGGCTGCAGGCTTTGATCGTGAAACCGTTCGGAGAGTCTTACGCTTAGTTGATATTAATGAATATAAACGTCGTCAGGCTGCACCTGGAATACGTATTACCAAACGAGCATTTGGGAGAGACAGGCGTTACCCGATTACATCAGGGTATGGCCGAAGCAGAAAATAGCATTAAAACGGTATAGATACAGACTTTTTCCTGTTAAAGTAAGCATAGTTGCAAGGATTATTGCATGAGGAATAAAAATGAAAAAAATTGAAGCAATTATTAAACCTTTTAAGTTAGATGATGTACGTGAAGCTTTATCAGATATTGGGGTTAACGGTATGACGGCATCAGAAGTTAAAGGCTTTGGCCGACAAAAAGGACATACTGAACTTTATCGAGGTGCCGAATATGTTATCGACTTTTTACCTAAGGTAAAAGTTGAGATAGTTATTTCTGATGATCAGGTTGATCAGTCGATTGAAGCGATTACAAATGCAGCTAGAACGGGAAAAATCGGAGATGGTAAAATTTTCGTTAGTGATGTGGCACGAGTTGTTCGTATTAGAACAGGTGAAGAGGGCGATGCTGCAATTTAACTAGTATAAAAGTTAGACATAAAAAAACCGCTGGTGAGATAACTTATCTTCCATCCAGCGGTTTTTTTGTGTTTATGGTTTCGTATTTTATTTTGCTTTTTGTACTTCGCTTTTAGATAATTTTTGCTGTGATTTTTTAAGCGCTTTTGTTTTCTCATGTTCCGGGTGATTTAGTTCTAATACTCGTAGAGCATCTGCAGCAAGATCATGCATGCCTAATTTACGATATGATTGGGTCATTAAGGCTAATGCATCTGGAATCGATTTAGATCCTTGATAATTCTCCACGATGTACTTAGCTCTGTTTGCAGCAGCTAAATGAGCACCACGGCGTTGATAATAATTGGCAACGTGAACTTCATAACGAGCAAGGTTCTCACGTAACTCTTTCATACGATTGATGGAGTCTGCGGTATAACGGCTTTTAGGGAAGCGCTGAATTAATTCGGCAAAATACCGAAAAGCTTTACGTACAGATTTTGGATCCCGTTCAGAAGGCTCTTGATCAAAAAGTTTATCCATAAATGAAATAGAGTTATCAAAACTAGCTAATCCACGTAAATAGTAGGCATAATCAACATTTTGATGGTTTGGATGTAGTTTAATGAAGCGGTCGGCAGAAATAATCGCTGTTTCAGGTTGTGAGTCCTTATAATAGGCATAAATGACTTCTAAACGAGCTCGTTCAGCATAGGCGCCATATGGGAAGCGCGATTCTAACTTTTCATAATATTGAATAGCAGTTGAATAGTTGCCTGTCGTTAGTAGCTTTTTTGCTTCTTCATAGAGCTGGGCAACCGGCATACCGTAAGTTTCATCGTCAACATCGCCGGATGAGGCGCAACCGGTTAAAAATGCGGCTAAAAGTAAAGCGGATAAATTTAATAAACTGGAAAAACGCATGCGTGCTAACCTATTGTATTTAAATAATTAAACATTTATTGGGCATTATACCTTAGATTAGCCAATGGGCTACAGGCTAGAGTAAAGACTAGCTCACTGTTATATATAAAATTATCCCCAATTGTGTAAAGAATGAGATTTTCGAATGGATGAAACAGAAGTTTTTGAAGCCGTAGTTCCTGATGAGTGGGCTGGTGAGAGAGTGGATCAGGCTTTAGCGAAGTTATTTCCAGACTATTCACGCTCACGGCTACAAACATGGTTAAAAGATGGCCAAATACGTGTCAATGGTGAGACCAAACGAGCAAAAGATAAAGTGCTTGGCGGCGAGCAGGTTAACTTGCAAGTGGTATTGGTCTCAGAGAATCATTGGGAACCAGAAAACATCCCTCTAAACATTGTCTATGAAGATGAGCAGTTATTAGTGATTAATAAGCCTGCAGGTATGGTAGTGCATCCTGCTGCAGGTAATTTTAATGGGACTATGCTCAATGCCTTACTTCATTATGCACCTGAGCTAGAAGCGGTTCCTCGAGCAGGCATTGTTCATCGCTTAGATAAAGATACCAGTGGAATATTAGTGGTGGCACGCACATTAACTTCCCAGAAATTATTGGTTGAGCAACTTCAGGCTCGTACATTCTTGCGCGAGTATGATGCCATTATTACCGGCTCAGTTACCGCGGGTAACACCATTAATCAGCCTATAGGTCGTCACCCAATTAACCGTAAACGTATGGCAGTCAATTCGAATGGTAAGCCAGCAATAACCCATTTTCGTGTTAATGAACGTTATCGATTACATACCAAGTTAACAGTAAAGTTAGAAACAGGTCGAACACATCAAATTCGTGTGCACATGGCATATATCAACCATCCTCTTTTAGGTGATCCAGTCTATGGCGGTCGGTTTAAAATACCTGCCGCAAGTGATGACGCATTTGTAGAAATGCTGAAAGGCTTTAGGCGCCAGGCGCTTCATGCACGCCATCTTGGCTTGATTCATCCTGCTACCAATGAATTTATTGAATGGGAAGTTGAAGTGCCTCAAGATATGCTGGATTTACAGGATGCATTGCGACTTGATTTTGAAAATCACAAAAACGAAAAGAAATAATGACACAAAATTGGCTAAAAGCAGATTGGCCTGCACCCGAGTTTATTAAAGCGGGAACCACATTACGCCAAGGCGGTGTGAGTGAAAAACCGTATGACAGCTTTAATCTAGCAACTCATGTTGGTGACCAACTTGCTGCCGTAACTCAAAACCGTGCAAGGTTAAATGTACCTAATGAACCTCAGTGGTTAGAACAAATTCATAGTACTCAGGCAGTGTTTTTACCTAATAAAGAAGTAACGCCTAAAGCAGATGCAGCATATACATCAGAAAATAATACTGTTTGTGCCGTGATGACGGCAGATTGTTTACCATTGTTAATTACTGATCAAAGAGGAGAGTGTATTGCAGCAATTCATGCAGGCTGGAAAGGTCTATGTGCTGGTATTATCGAAGTAACAATTAAAAAATTACCTGTTGAACCTGAATCGTTATTAGTGTGGTTGGGTCCTGCGATAGGTCCAGATGTTTATGAAGTGGGCCAAGAGGTATATGATGCCTTTACTAAGGTTGAACCCGAAGCTATGAAAAGCTTTACTGATGTGTCAGAAGGGCACTGGTTGTTTAACCTTTATCAGTTAGCAACGCTACGTTTGAATAAAATGGGCGTAAAGCAAATATATGGTGGAGAACACTGTACGTTGACTGAGAAAAAAGATTTCTTTTCTTATAGACGTGATAATGTGACTGGTCGAATGGCGAGTTTGATTTGGATTGATAAATAACTATAAAATTTTAAGAGAAAATATTTAATGTCATTACTTGGTTGGATAATTGTTTTTAGTTTATTAGGCGGTGTACTAAGTGTATTAGCCGCGTCCGTGTTTTTATTAATTAAGGATGAGTATCAAAGAAAAATATTACCTCATACGGTTAGTTTTGCGATTGGTGCATTGTTAGGTGCAGCATTATTAGCGTTATTACCTCATGCAATAACAGTCAATGAAAATGTTGATTTCCATGATTTAGGTTTAACAATCCTGATAGGATTACTAGGCTTTTTCCTGCTCGAAAAAATGGTGTTATGGCGTCATTGTCATTCGAGCCACTGTGAAGTTCATTCTCCTATTGAACTTCATAAATCAAGCGAGGTACATTCACATGAGCCTCATTCACATTCTCATAGCCATGATAAAGATGCCAGTGGCACTTTAATTATTATTGGTGATGCAGTACATAACCTTGTTGATGGTGTTTTGATTGCTGCAGCATTTATGACAGATATTGATCTTGGTATCGTTACAGCGTTAGCTGTCGCTGCGCATGAGATTCCTCAAGAAATTGGTGATTTCGCAATTTTATTAAATAGCGGATTTAAAAGAGGGCGAGCATTATTATTTAATGTATTAGCAAGTATGGCGACCTTACTGGGAGCTATCATTGCTTATTATAGTTTACAAACTATGCAGCATGTATTGCCGTATATTTTAGCTATCGCAGCTTCAAGCTTTATTTATATTGCAGTGGCAGACCTCATTCCTGGCCTACATAAAAAAACAGAGTTAATAGAAACTCTCAAGCAAATAACGCTAATAGGTTTAGGTGTCGTCACTATTTATTGGGCACACTCAAATCTACATTAATTTTATTTCATTATTATTCTTTCGTAGGAGAAACTAAACCATGTCAGACACTAATAAAAAATGGTACATGGTGACGTTAATCGGTAAAGATCGAAAAAGCATTGTTTCACATGTTACTTCAGCACTATATCAAGGTGGAGGTAACCTAGGTGAAACCAGTATGATGCGTCTTGGAGGAAACTTCAGCATCATGATGATGGTTGAGTTTTCTGGTCGAGCAAAAGAATTGAAAGATGTCTTAAGTAGCGTAACTGACTCAATGGATTTACACCTTCATATTGATAAAATTGATGCAAAACTACATGAGCATATTATTCCTGATGTACGTATCTCAGTATATGGTGCTGATCGTACCGGTATCGTTAGTAAAGTAACGGCTGTATTGGCAGAAGCTGGTTTAAATATTCTGGATCTTGAATCAGATGTTGCTGGTGATAAAGAGAAGCCTATATATGTTATGCATATTGAAGGTAAAGCATCTAAAGGTTTTAAAGCTTTAGAATCTGCACTCCAGATTGTTAAAGATGAAGACGATATTGATGCAGAGTTAGTTGAAATTGATACTATGATTGGTTAGATAAAATGACCGTATTGGATATCATTACTTATCCTGATGCCCGTTTGAAGCAAATTGCTGAAGAGGTGACATCGTTTGATTCAGAACTCTCTGATTTTATTAAAAATCTTGATGAAACAATGCAGGCTGGACCAGGCGGTGTAGGTATTGCTGCAACCCAAGTCGGGGTAATGCAACGTATTGTTATTGTCGATGTTTCTAATTATCCTCGACTTAAAAATGCAAAACATCATGGACATCTAGTTTTAATTAATCCGGAAATACAAGATTGGCAAGGTATGAAAAAAGGCCGAGAAGGTTGTATGTCAGTTCCTGATTTTACTGGTAATGTTATTCGTGCCGAAAATATTCTGTTAAAGGCATTAGATGAAAATGGTTTGGAACGCGAATATGAAATGGAAGGTTTTGAAGCGCGAGCAGTGCAACATGAGTTAGATCACCTTGATGGTTTATTATTTTTAGATCGATTAGTAAGCCGAAGAAATGATTTATTTAAAAGAAAATAACCAAAAGGTTAAACAAAGTATTAATGAATGAAATTGAGCTTGTGGTTGCCGTAATAATCATATTGTTCTTAGGCTTTATTTTTATTGGCTATAAAAATCACGTTGCTGATTGGAACCATTTTTTAATTAATGTCATAGATGGTTGGGTCAGAATCTATTGCCGTTATTTTCATAATTTCATTTATCAACCCATCCCTGTTTCAGATGATGGACCAACTTTACTCGCATGTAATCACCTATCTGGGCTCGATCCATTTTTAATTGTAGCTGCTTGCCAACATCCGATTAGATTTATGATCGCTAAGGAAGAATACGAACGGTTCGGCCTGCAGTGGATTTTCCGTGCAGCAGGGTGTATTCCAGTTGAGCGAACCGGCCGAGTTGAAGCGGCTTTCCGTGCATCATTAACTGCATTGCATAATGGTGAAGTTGTCGTCTTATTTCCTGAAGGCGGAATCAATAGAACAGGCAGACCGTTGCGAAAGCTTAAGGCCGGCATAATAAAACTGGCGAAATTAGCTAAAGTGCCGATAACAGCATTACGGGTGGAAGGAATGCGTGGCCAAGGACATACTGTAAATGCTCTTTTGATACCAAGTCAGAGTCGTTTATATGTATTGCCGGAATTTGATTGTGTGAATAAAACTGATGAAGATGGATTAATACAACTCGCGTTATTCTTATCACTAAAAAATAAGGGTTAGGATACAAAAAAATTATAATTCAAAACTAAATGGAGGTTGTATCCATGTTTGAAAATTTCTTCTCAGCATTAACGTGGACTGATGGTGCTTTATATTTTTTATACATACTAATAATCGGTCTTATATGGGTGTTTCTTAATGATGTTTTGCAAAAAGGACATGCGATTCAAAGAAACTACCCTGTCATTGGACATTTTCGATATATGTTTGAAAATATGGGTGAATACTTTCGTCAATATTGGTTTGCGGGTGATCGAGAAGAACTTCCTTTTAATCGGGCAACGCGAGGCTGGATATATAAAACAGCAAAAGGTCTTGGCGGCTTGTTAGGATTCGGTTCCACAAACGACCTAAGAGAAGCCGGTTCAATTATTTTTGTAAATGCTGCATATCCTATGCTCGAAGAAGAGTTCACCGATATCCCCCCGGTTGTTATCGGACCTGATTGCGTACACCCCTTTGAAGCTAAATCAGTTTTTAATATCTCAGGTATGAGTTATGGAGCCATTTCTGCAGCTGCTGTACGCGCATTATCTAAAGGCGCTGGAGCGGCAGGTATTTGGATGAATACAGGGGAGGGAGGAATTTCAAAATTCCATAAAGAAGGTCAATGCGACATTGTTTATCAAATTGGTACTGCAAAATATGGTGTGCGAGATGAAGCAGGTAATCTTAGTGATGAAAAGCTACTTGAAGTTTCAGAATATGTTAAAGCTTTTGAAATAAAGCTGTCGCAAGGTGCTAAACCGGGGCGTGGTGGTGTTTTACCTGGTGGTAAAGTCACTGCTGAGATAGCAGAAATTCGAGGTATCCCTCAAGGACAAGTTTCTAGTAGCCCCAACAGACACAAAGAAATTCGTAGTGCAGATGATCTCTTAGATATGATCAACAGAGTACGTGATGTCACTGGAAAGCCAGTAGGATTTAAATCTGTTTTAGGTTCCGATAAATTTCCTAAAAACTTATGTGAAACTATATTAAAACGCGGTACCCAATACGCACCAGATTTTATTACTGTGGATGGAGGAGAAGGGGGAACAGGTGCAGCACCACAAATATTATCAGATCATGTGGGTTTGCCCATTACGGAATCCTTACCCTTACTGGTTGATGTATTAAGCGAGTATGGTTTGCGTGAACGAATCAAAGTTGTTGCCTCTGGTAAATTAGTTCATTCGGCAAAAGTTGCTTGGGCTTTGTGTGCAGGAGCAGACTTTATAGTGAGTGCTCGTGGTTTTATGTTTTCATTAGGGTGTGTTCAGTCAATGCAATGTCATAAAGATACTTGTCCAACAGGAATAACTACGCACAGTAAATATCGTCAGCGTGGTCTAGTTGTTGAAGATAAAGCAGAACGGGTTAAACAGTATGCGCACTGGATGAATTATGAAATTAATTCAATAGCACATTCCTGTGGACTTGGTAATGCGCGTGAATTTAAGCGAGAGCACATTCGAATAGTACAATCTCCAGGTGTTAGCTGGCCTTTAGATGTGATTCATCCCTACCGAGCACAAACTAAAAATAGTTGAATACTTGAAAAAACAAACAATGTCCCTATCTATGATGTAGTTATTTTAAATTTTTAAATAGGTAAAAATATTATGCGCATGGATAAACTGACCAGTAAATTTCAGCTAGCAATAGCTGATGCTCAAAGTCTCGCAGTAGGTAGAGATCATCAGTTTATTGAGCCAATTCATTTAATGAATGCCCTGCTTGATCAAGAGGGTGGCACAGTAAACCATCTTTTAATGCAGTCAGGTGTTAACGTAAGTGTATTACGCTCACAAATTGGTGAGGCATTAGATCGATTATCAACAATTGAAGATGCAACCGGCGATGTTCATCTTTCAAATGACCTTTCACGCTTATTAAACCTGACCGATAAACTTGCTCAACAACGAAAAGATCAATTCATTTCCAGTGAATTATTTGTTCTTGCTGCTATAGAAGACAAAGGTACATTAGGTGAATTATTACGCAAAGCAGGATCAAACAAAGCCGCGCTTGAAAAAACAATTGAAAATGTTCGTGGTGGCCAATCAGTTGATGATCCGAATGCTGAAGAGCAACGTCAGGCCCTCGAAAAATATACTATCGATTTAACCGAACGCGCGGAACAAGGAAAACTTGATCCTGTCATAGGTCGTGACGATGAAATTCGTCGTACCATTCAAGTATTACAACGTCGTACAAAAAACAATCCTGTCATCATTGGTGAGCCGGGTGTAGGTAAAACTGCAATCGTTGAAGGTTTAGCGCAACGTATTATAAATGGAGAAGTGCCAGAAGGAATTAAAGGTAAGCGAGTTTTATCTCTTGATATGGGCGCGTTGATTGCTGGTGCAAAATTCCGCGGTGAATTTGAAGAGCGTCTAAAGGCTGTATTGAGTGATTTGTCAAAACAAGAAGGACAAATTATTTTATTCATTGATGAATTGCATACTATGGTTGGTGCAGGTAAAGGTGAAGGTGCAATGGATGCCGGTAACATGTTAAAGCCTGCGTTGGCTCGAGGTGAACTACACTGCGTCGGCGCAACAACATTAGATGAATATCGCCAGTACATTGAAAAAGATGCAGCCTTAGAGCGCCGATTCCAAAAAGTATTAGTTGATGAACCAACTGTTGAGGATACTATTGCGATTTTACGTGGCTTAAAAGAAAAGTATGAAGTACATCATGGTGTAGATATTACTGATCCCGCTATCGTTGCTGCTGCAACATTGTCACATCGTTATATTACTGATCGTCAGCTTCCCGATAAGGCGATTGATTTAATCGATGAAGCTGCAAGTCGTATTCGTATGGAAATTGATTCAAAACCAGAATCAATGGACAAAATGGATCGTAAGTTAATTCAGCTTAAAATTGAACGTGAAGCTTTAAAGAAAGAAACAGATGAAGCTTCAAAAGCTCGATTAAAAAATCTTCAAGATGAAATAGATACATTAGAGAGAGAGTTTAGTGAGCTGGATGAAATATGGAAATCTGAAAAAGCTGCTGTACAGGGAACGCAACATATTAAAGAAGAGCTTGAACGTGCGCGCCAGGAACTAGAAACGGCGCGTCGTGCCAGTGATTTGGGGCGTATGTCTGAATTGCAGTATGGACGTATTCCGGATTTAGAAAAACAACTCGACATGGCATCTCAAGTTGAAATGCAAGAAACAACTTTGTTACGTAACTCTGTAACAGAAGAAGAGATTGCGGAAGTTGTTTCAAAGTGGACGGGTATCCCTGTTTCTAAAATGCTTGAAGGTGAACGTGAAAAGCTTTTACAAATGGAAGATGTTTTGCATAAGCGTATGGTTGGCCAAACTGAAGCCGTGAAAGCAGTATCCGATGCTATTCGTCGTTCACGTGCAGGTCTATCTGATCCGCAACGTCCTAATGGTTCATTTTTGTTCCTTGGGCCAACTGGTGTTGGTAAAACAGAATTAACGAAAGCTTTGGCAGAATTTTTATTCGATACAGAAGATGCAATGGTACGAATTGATATGTCTGAGTTTATGGAAAAACATTCTGTTGCTCGTTTAGTTGGCGCACCTCCTGGTTATGTTGGTTATGAGGAAGGTGGTTATTTAACCGAAGCAGTAAGACGTAAGCCATATTCAATTATTTTGTTAGATGAAATAGAAAAAGCTCATCCCGATGTCTTTAATATTTTATTACAGGTATTAGATGATGGTCGATTAACCGACGGGAAAGGGCGCACAGTTGATTTTCGTAATTGTGTTATCGTCATGACATCAAACCTGGGCTCTCAACAAATACAAGAACTTTCAGCGAACCGTTCCGACTCGGATGATAAATATGCTGAAATGAAAGAAGTTGTTATGGAAACTGTTAGTGAACATTTTAGACCGGAGTTTATTAATCGAATTGATGAGGTTGTAGTTTTCCACCCATTAGGTCAGGAAGAAATTCGTTCTATAGCAAATATTCAGTTTGAGTATTTACATGACCGTTTAGCAGAAAGACAAATAGGCATTGAGTTAACAGAAGCAGCACTTGATAAGTTAGGTGAAGCAGGATTTGACCCTGTATACGGTGCAAGGCCATTAAAACGCGCAATTCAACAACAAGTCGAAAACCCATTGGCGCAAGATATATTGTCAGGTAAGTTTTTAGCTGGAGATGTTATTCATGTTGATGCGGGTAGTGATGGTTTAGTCTTTACTAAATCCCAGAAAAAGGTTTCGGCTGCTTAATAATATATTGGTATCAAAGTAATTTTATATAAACTTACTTTGGTACCTTTTATTTATAATTTTATTTGTATTATTCTTTCCTTAGCATCAGCATAATTATGCTCTGTTATAACGCCCTCATTTCTTAAGCGTCTAAGCTCATTCATTTCTATCGCTAGCATCTGTTTTTTATCAATTTTAACTACCTGGCTGGCTGATAAACTACGTAATTTAATTTCTTCAATAAAACGTTTGAATTCTTTTTTATTTGGTTTGTTATACAACAAACTTAATACTACACAGTTGCCATAACGTGTACGAAACTCTATGACATTTGGAGATTGGTATAAGAACATTAAGAATGTGCCAAGACTTAAAAGTAAAAAAATAATAATAAAGGGTAATAGTCTTTCTAATTTACTGCTTTCCTGAAAATACATAAGGTAGGCGGTATAAGCTAATGTGGTTAATGAAAAATAGATTACTGCAGATAACCATTGCCAGGATATATTTCGGTGTCGTACTGGCCAGGGCGCAAGCATACTTAAATTTAAATGATAACTGGAATTTTTTATTATGTTATTTGTTACGACTTTTATAAATTTGTCATTATATATTTCAAATACACGTTTCTCTCCACGGGCATTGGATTCCTGATATAAGTTTGAATTATGCATCTTCTCATTCATGTGAATAATATACCTGATTTTGATCAAGATATTGAGCAGATTGCCGATATTACAGCCATAAATACTTAATTTATTTCACTTCTTCTGAAATGAACTAATTTAATCCTATGTAGTCTGAATTTGGACATGAGTATTAACCTAATCTGATATTAAGGACTTTATATGTTAATAAAAAAACCACAAGATATTCCTTCTTCAGAGATTACAGATCATGCTATTTATCTCGATAGACGAAAGTTTATGACATCTTCAGTTGGATTAACCGCTGCTGCTACGCTTTTACCTATCCAGTCCTCTGTAGCCGGTTATGGAGGTAAGGCACTAAACTTTACTAAAGATAAGCAGTTTGATGGAAAAGAAGAGCTTACTTCATTTGGTAAAATTACGAATTACAATAATTTTTATGAATTTGGAACAGACAAATACTCACCAGCAAAAAATGCCCAAGCTTTAACGACTGATCCTTGGTCAGTACAAATTGATGGTGAAGTTGAAAAGCCAGGAACATTACATCTTGAAGATATACTTAAGCAAAATTCTTTAGAAGAACGTATATATCGTCTACGTTGTGTTGAAAGATGGTCTATGGTTATTCCATGGATTGGTTTTCCTCTCGCCAACTTAATCAAACAAGCGAAACCTACGTCTAAAGCAAAATTTATTCAATTTGAAACTCTGAAACGACCTAGCGAAATGACAGGGCAAAAGCGCAATGTATTACCGTGGCCTTATATTGAAGGTTTACGTATAGACGAAGCAATGAATCCCTTAACATTAATCGCTGTTGGTCTATATGGTGAAGTTTTACCAAAACAAAATGGTGCACCCTTACGCTTAGTTGTTCCATGGAAGTATGGATTTAAAAGCATTAAGTCTATTGTTAAAATTACTTTTACAGATAAAGAGCCTGTTAGTAGTTGGACGAAAGCTGCTCCGAATGAATATGGCTTTTACTCAAATGTTAATCCAGAAGTTGACCATCCTCGTTGGAGTCAAAGCAAAGAACGGCGCATAGGCAGTTTCCTCAAACAAAAAACGTTACTTTTTAATGGTTATGCCGAACAGGTTGCTTCTTTATATACTGGCATGGATTTGAAAAAACATTTTTAAGCACTTCATCAATGACAAAACTTCTTAAGCCCTTTATTTTTATCTTATGCTTGTTGCCACTCATTTTATTATTTATCAATTTTTATTTGGATGAGCTAGGGGCTAATCCTTTTGAAGTGCTCACACGGAGCACTGGTGAGTGGACATTAAGGTTTTTACTCCTCACTCTTGCTATGACGCCTTTGCGTCAATTGACGGGTGCACCATGGCCGATGCGATTCAGACGTATGCTTGGCTTGTTTAGCTTTTTTTATGTTTGTGTTCATTTAATGACCTATATTTATCTTGATCACTTTTTTGATTGGGATGAAATCATTACAGACATAATAAAACGACCATATATTACATTTGGAATGTTAGGGTTTGTTTTGTTATTACCGTTAGCATTTACTTCAACAAAAAAGATGATGAAACGTTTAGGAAAGCGTTGGAAATCTCTGCATAAGCTGGTTTATGTGATAGCAATTCTTGGGGTATTACATTTTATGTTATTAGTGAAAGCTGACCTAAGGGAACCGATAATTTACGCCTTTATTTTGTTAACCTTGTTATTAGTGAGGTTTAAACCTGCGTTATTACACAAGCTAAGTGTCGTCGCTCGTAATTTCCGTGCAAATTGCAATTAATAGTAAGTGATATGCATCAAACAATAATAATTCTGAGTTAATTTCCTTTATTTAAGTCTAATTACTACAGCTCTAATTAATAAATGTCGTTATTAACTTACTGATTTATATGTGTTTATTTTGCTGTTCCCATTGAGAACCCCCACAACTTTACTACTTTTTGTCAGCTTTATGTCGCTCTCTCGGCATGGCATACTTATCGCAATAGAAGCAATTAAAATAGATTAAATGACTCTTTGAGAAGTCAGATAATTAAAAATATTTGAATAGAAATAATTCAGATGCTCAACGTATTTAAATAAAATTAAGATCTTTCAGGAGAACGTCAATGTCACTTAATCGCCGTGAGTTTATGCAAGTCATGGGTATGGCTGCAGCTGCAGGTATGCTACCTGGTTGTGATAACAAGCAAGACTCAGTAAATACCAAAGTTGATACTGGAGCACCCGGGGATGTATATAACATTCCAAAATTCGGAAACGTTACGTTGATGCATATGACGGATTGTCACGCTCAGTTATTACCAATTTATTTCCGTGAACCTAATGTAAATATGGGTGTAGGCGGCGCATATGGCAAGCCTCCTCACTTGGTTGGCAATAAATTACTCGAACACTTTAGTATTAAGCCTGATTCTTTAGAAGCTCATGCATTCACTTATCTTAACTATAATGAAGCTGCTAAAACTTACGGTAAAGTAGGTGGTTTTGCGCATTTACGAACATTAGTTAAAAAGATACGTGCTGATCATGGTGTGAATAAAACATTGCTATTAGATGGCGGTGACACTTGGCAAGGTTCAGGTACGGCTTATTGGACACGGGGTAAAGACATGGTAGGTGCATGTAATCTACTCGGTGTTGATGTCATGACTGGCCACTGGGAATTCACTTACCTTGATGAAGAAGTTATTTCTAACGTAAAAGATTTTAAAGGTGATTTCGTTTGCCAAAACGTATTTGTAAAAGATGATGCTTCTTTTGATTATAACTTTGCAGATTTTGAAGGTTATAACGAAGATACTCAGCGTGCATTTAAACCTTACACGATTAAAGAAATGGAAGGCGGTATTCGTGTTGCTGTGATTGGGCAGGCTTTCCCTTATACACCAATTGCAAACCCTGGTCGTTTCATACCGGATTGGACTTTTGGTATTAGAGATGCAGAAATGCAGGCAACTGTTGATGAAGTTCGTGCAAACGAAAAACCTGACGTGGTGGTTGTTATTTCCCATAACGGTATGGATGTAGATTTAAAAATGGCATCAGTTGTTTCTGGTATTGATGTTATTTTTGGTGGTCATACGCATGATGGCGTACCTCATCCTTCTGTTATTAAAAATAAAGGTGGTAAAACACTGGTAACAAATGCAGGTTCGAACGGTAAGTTCTTAGGTACTATGCAGTTGGATGTTCGTAACGGTAAAGTACAAGATTTCCGTTATAAACTATTACCTGTGTTCTCTAATTTGTTAGAGCCAGATGCTGAGATGGCAAATTACATTGAAGAAGTACGTAAGCCATATTTAACTACATTATCTGAAGAGTTAGCTGTTGCCGATCAAGTTCTTTATCGTCGAGGTAATTTTAATGGAACATTTGATCAAATTATTTGTGATGCATTAAACGAAGTTAAAGATGCACAGATTTCACTTTCACCAGGTTTCCGTTGGGGAACAACAGTTCTTCCTGGGCAAACTATTACAATGGATCATGTAATGGACCAAACGTGTATTACATATCCAGAAACATACCGTCGTGAAATGAAAGGTTCTGAAATTAAAAATATTTTAGAAGATGTTGCCGATAACTTGTTTAACAACGATCCGTATTATCAGCAAGGTGGTGATATGGTGCGTGTTGGTGGACTGGATTACACTATGAACCCAACAGGTAAATTTAATACTCGTGTAACAGATATGGTGCTCGATGATGGCACTAAGATTGAAGCAGATAAGAAGTATATAGTAGCTGGTTGGGCAACAGTCGGTTCGAAAGCTCCTGGTGCACCAATTTGGGAAGTTGTAGCAGACTACTTGCGTACTGAAAAAGTTGCGAAAGTTAAGAAGCTAAACACACCAAAGATTGTTGGTATGGAAGGAAACCCAGGTATTGCTTAAACATAAATTGGACTGCTAATAAAAAAGGAAGCTTAGGCTTCCTTTTTTATTGAGATTTTATTTAACTATTATTTATCTCGGCTTATTTTTTTTTGTTCAATCTCTAACCAGTCATTTGCATGTTGTTTTATGATTTGTCCCATCATACCAATATGTTCTGGACTATCATTAAGAGCTGGAATGTATTCAAATTTTTCGCCACCGGCATTCAAAAAGTAATCACGATTTTCAATTTTAATTTCTTCTAAAGTTTCAAGACAGTCAGAAGAAAACCCAGGACAGATCACTTGTACATTTTTAATACCTTCATTCCCCCAACTGATTAAGGTATTTTTTGCATAAGGCTTTAGCCATTCTTCTCGACCAAAAAGAGATTGAAATGCGAGTATCCATTGGTTTTCATTCAGTCCTAATTTTTCTGCAACGAGTCGTGCCGTTTTATGACATTCACAAAAATAGGGGTCACCTTGATCTAGATAACGCTGAGGCAAACCATGAAATGAAAATAATAGCTTTTCGGGTAAACCATTTTTTTCTTGGAAGGATGTAATGCTATTCACTAGAGCTTGTATATACAGTTCATGATCATGATAGTGTTGAACCATTCGAAATTCAGGTAACCAACGCCATGTTTTTAATTCATCCGCAATGGCATCAAATGTAGATGCTGTTGTAGTTGCTGAATACTGTGGGTAAAGCGGCAATACTAAAAGCCTTTTTGCTCCCGCTTCCTTTAAATTTAATAATGCATTTTTAATGGACGGGTTACCATAACGCATAGCAAGCTCAACTTTCACTTTACCTTTAAAGTGTGGGGAGATCGCTTCTTGCAATAAAGCTTGCTGCTTTTGGCCGATGGCTAGCAACGGTGAGCCCTGTTCAGTCCAAATTTTTTGATAATTTTTAGATACAGGTTTTGGGCGAATACGTAAAATAACACCATGCAGAATGAACCACCAAATTAACCTAGGTGTTTCTACAATGCGTGGATCACTAAGAAATTCTGCAAGATATCGACGTACAGCTGATGGTGTAGGTTCATCAGGAGTCCCCAAATTGGTGATCAAAATACCGGTGCATGATGTATCTTCATCGTGACTGAAATGTTCTGTACCAACGTATTTTGTCATAAGAGCAGCGTCTTTTATTAGTTATTTTATATATGGATCATTATTACTGAGTTTTACTCAAATCAAAAGTACTTAATGGTAACTTATGAATATTAAGCTCTCTTTGACACTGTGATTATGCTCACAGAACAAACTTCAATAATGATGTCTTATAGTGCCTGTTAGATTTATGACAGATTAAATAATAAAAGCCTCAACCTATTATGGGGAAATCAAGGAGAAGAAAATGAAAAATACAATTGGAATAATTAGTTTATTACTAGTCTCACAATCATTACTTGCAGAAGAAATGCAAACAAACCCAGCGGCAACCCAGTTGCTCGAATCTGATGCAGCTGTTGTTGAAACAGCACCCACAGCTGCAGCTCCAATAGCAGAAGAGATGAAAGAACAAAGTGGTTTTTCACGTGGAAGTGTTGTTCGTTCAGCATTCACAAGAACGATTGATGAACGCGAACCAACTGAAAATTTGGAAAAATTAACTAATGAGAATGAACAAGTGAAGTTCTTTACTGAACTGCGTGACATGAGTGGGCAGACAGCGATTCATCGTTGGGAATATGATGGCAAGGTGGTTGCTGAAGTTGAGTTTAATGTTAAAGGTCCACGCTGGCGTGTATGGTCAAGTAAAAGCTTCGTTCCTCAATGGACTGGAGATTGGAAAGTATCTGTGATTAATGGTGCTGGAGAAATTATTTCTGAAAAAAATCTTAGTTATGATATTGCGACTGCTGCACCAGAAACAGCTCCAGCAGCAATTTCTGAACCAGAAGCTACACCAGCGACAAGTACTCCTGAAACAATGCAGTAAACTTAAGTTATTGTAATTTAAGTACTTTAAATACGCTTCGTTTTCATTCATTTGGACGAAGCGTATTTTTTTGCCTATTATTTATTTTTTGGCTTAGAAACAGTGCAAAACTCAGAGACAGTGCTAATGTTGTTAGGTATAGACGTCGCTTTTCTTGTTGTAAGTGAGTGCTAATTTATTTGGAGCTTATGGAGAACAGACATGGCAATTGCACTGAGTAACCCTGAAATTGGTTTATGGTATCGAGATATTCAAAACCGCTTATTTGAAGTTGTCGCAATTGAAAGTGAAGATGCAATCGAAATTCAATATTACGATGGTGATGTTACTGAGTTTGATCGAGAAAGCTGGGATTTGTTGTGTGTAAATGAAGTCTCTGAACCTGGAGTGAGTATAGGTTTATCAGAAGAAATTCCTGATGATTATTTACATTATGAAATGTTGAAGCCAATTAGTTGGGACGATGTTGTTAGCGAAACTGAAAATTAGTTATTCAAAACTCGCTTTTTAGATGCTGGATTTTTAATTAGATGTGTAGTTGGCCGGATTGGTCGTGAAACAAAATTCCCCCCACAGTTTGGGCAAACACCTTTCAATTCGTTCGCTACACAATCTTTACAAAATGTACATTCAAAAGAACAAATCATTGCATCTTTTGAATCTGGCGGAAGATCCTTATCGCAGCGTTCACAGTTAGGTCTGAGTTCTAGCATAGCTGGTAGCTCTCATGTTTTTATTTTATATAATCATCCGCTCAGGTTCACAGATAGTGAGAAGTAAAAATTCAAGGTAGAAATTTAGCTTCTCACTACTCGTAATTATGCATCAATTTTTTTGTATTTGATTCTATGCGGTCCTGCATCATCACCAAGACGACGTTTCCTGTCTTCTTCATAATCTGCGTAGTTACCTTCAAACCATTCAACATGGCTATCACCTTCAAAAGCTAACATATGTGTCGCAATACGATCGAGGAACCAGCGATCATGTGAAATGACTACGACGCAACCTGCATATTCTAAAACGGCTTCTTCTAAAGCACGTAAAGTTTCAATATCGAGATCATTAGTCGGTTCATCTAATAATAAAACATTGCCACCACTTTTAAGTAATTTAGCTAAATGAACACGGTTACGTTCACCACCAGATAAATCGCCAACGCGTTTTTGTTGGTCAGAGCCATTGAAGTTAAATCTTGAAACATAAGCACGACTGTTAAGTTCAAACTCACCGACCGTCATTATGTCATGCTCATTTGCTATTTCTTGCCAAACGGTTTTATCATCATCGAGTGAGTCACGACTTTGATCAACGTACGATATTTGAACTGTTTCACCAAGCCGTAATTCACCACTATCTGGTTGTTCTTCACCGGCCATCATAC
>Ga0316204_10005067_pt1 | contig 22481 bp, 17 predicted proteins | sample 6monrhotite_MG_2_FD_205661 | JGI IMG/M metagenome (GOLD analysis project Ga0316204, IMG submission 205661) | Microbial mat bacterial communities from mineral coupon in-situ incubated in ocean water Damariscotta River, Maine, United States -... | ecosystem: Environmental > Aquatic > Marine >... | reverse complement strand
AAAACACTTTTGCCTTCTAGCGCCGTTTACGTCAGAATTCGACCTATCCAAACCATCCTGTGTAAATATGAACCCAGATCAATACTGTCAGGAAAAGGCCGTTTCAAGTGGCTCTAGCTTTTATTCAAGCTTTCGCTTCCTGCCCGAGAAAAAACGCCGCGCAATCACCGCCCTGTACGCTTTTTGTCGTGAAGTAGATGATGTAGTGGATGAGTGCCACGACGTAGAAATTGCACGTCAAACCCTTAATTGGTGGCGTTCTGAAGTATCAAGCTTATACCTTGGTAAAGCGACTCACCCGGTAACACTAGCACTGCAAAGCCTACTTACTGACTTTGATTTGGCAGAAGAGCTGCTGCTGGAAATTATTGATGGCATGGAAATGGATCTGGATATCCAGCATTACCCTAATTTCAAGGAACTATCACTCTACTGCTACCGTGCTGCCAGTGTCGTGGGTTTATTATCTGCAGAAATTTTTGGCTTTAAAAATCGCGGCACGCTCAAGTATGCCCATGATTTGGGTATGGCGTTTCAACTCACCAATATCCTGCGTGATGTACGTGAAGATGCCGAACGTGGACGCTTATACTTGCCCCAGGATGAGCTAGAAAAATTTGGCGTAAGCCAACAAGATTTGACGCAACCCGTTACTAGCGATGCCGTGCAAGCGCTGTTTCAATTTCAGGCAGAACGAGCGCGTGACTATTACAACAAAGCTTTCAAGCAACTCCCCGATGAAGATAGATACTCACAGCGTGTTGGTTTGATTATGGCGGAAATTTATCAGTCTCTACTCGATGAGATCGAAGACGATAAATACCGCGTACTTGAACACCGCATTAAACTAACACCGCTACGCAAAATATGGCTGGCATGGCGCGCTGCAAGGCGTGAGAAAAAACGCCATAAACAATACTTGCGTCAACAGGCCTAAATGCAAAAGCCTCAACGAATTGCCATTATCGGTGGTGGCTGGGCCGGACTCGCTGCCGCAATCGAACTTTGCCAGCATGGCCATACCGTGAGTGTGTATGAGTCTTCACCACAACTGGGGGGTCGTGCACGCAGCATTGAATGGAATGGCAAAACATTAGATAACGGCCAGCACTTAATGATTGGTGCCTACCAACAAATGCTCAGCCTACTCAGTACCATGCAGGTGGATATTAATGGCTTATTTAAGCGTTTACCTCACCACATGTTGATGCTCGATAGCCGCACTGGAAAAATCGCATTAGAGTTAAAACTTCCTACCTTCCCCGCGCCTTTGCATCTGTTGTTTGGCGTACTTAGAGTTCCACAATTATCACTAGTAGAAAAAATCCGGGTATTGCTACGCTTTAATAAGCTACTGAACACGCCGCTACAAGAAGACACCAATGTGAGTGAATGGCTAGCCAGTGCCGAGCTACCTAAAAACTATACGCAACACTTGCTTGAGCCTGTTTGTCTGGCCGCGCTTACCACGCACCCTGCGCAAGCATCTGCCCGGGCATTTCAAAACGTGTTACAGCAAACCTTTAATGCCCCAGCAGATCACACAGATTTATTGATACCCACTCAGGACCTAGGGCAGACGTTTCCAGCACAAGCCAGAGAATTTATCGAACAGTACGGCGGTAAGGTATTTACGCGCAGTAAGATACAAAGCCTGCAATTTGCTGATGGCGAAGTAAGCGCAATCAATGTAAATGATGAGCAAATAGCATTCGATCATGTGATATTAGCAACACCGCCAACCGCTACGGCAAAGCTATTAGCCGAACGAACTGAATTCGTAGAAATATGTGAGTCTATTCAACAACTAGAATATGAACCTGTAGCGACGCTGTATTTACAATTCACACAATCGGTAAGCCTCCCCACTCCGATGATAGGCCTACTAAATGGATTATCCGAGTGGGTGTTCGAACGTGCTACCAGTGGACATGCAGACACACTCGCCGTTGTTATAAGCGCACAAGGCGAGCACCTAAACATGCCTCAGGCCAAACTTGTAGCAAAAGTACATGACGAGCTGAAGCGCAGCATCCCTGATCTCCCCGAGTTAACTGACAGTAAACTCATCATTGAAAAACGTGCGACAATTCAATGCAGCCCCAGGGTCGATAGTATTCGCCCTGGCACACACACACCGGTGTGTAATCTCACTTTATGCGGCGATTATGTCTATATCGAAGAAAATAATCGCCCCGGATTGCCATCAACACTCGAAGGAGCACTGCGCTCTGGTGTAAAATGCGCACAACATATTATTCAACAGACAAATCCCAAAGATTGAGACAACTATGCAATACCAGGCACAAGCTGATTTTTTAAAAGATAAAGTGATACTAGTAACCGGTGCCGGTGATGGTTTGGGACGAGCAGCTGCCATAAGTTATGCCGCTCACGGAGCAACCGTTGTGCTGTTAGGCCGGACAACCAATAAGCTAGAAAAAACCTACGATGAGATAGTAGATGCCGGTTACCCGGAGCCCGCCATTTACCCGCTAAACCTCGAAGGTGCTACACCAAAAGATTACGAAGATCTTGCCGCTACGCTGAATGAACAATTCAGTGCTCTGCATGGCCTGCTGCATAGCGCAGCCATTTTAGGTAGCACAGCGCCTATTCAGCAGCACGACATAGAAGTTTGGTACAAAGTGTTTCAGGTTAATTTGAATGCGCCCTTTGTTATGACACGGGCACTCTTGCCACTGATGCGTGAAACCACTGGCTCAAAAATCATCTTCACTACCGATGATAAATCACAGGCCTACTGGGGAGCCTATGGCATTTCTAAAGATGCGCTCACTAGTTTTATGAAAATACTCGCAGATGAAATGAATACCGAAGACCGACCTATTCGAGTCAATGCGGTGAATCCAGGTGCTGTCCGCACACAAATGCGTGTACGCGCTTTCCCTGGCGAAGATCCAAACACACTGCCAACTACTGAAGATGTTATGCCGACTTATTTATATTTAATGAGTGATGACTGTAAAGAGATCGGTCAGACACTACTTGCACAGGGTTAAGCCTTATAAACCTGTCAGCATGCAGACTGCATATTATTAAATGAGTGAATGCGGGTGAAAACCAAAAAGACTATCTGGCTACTATCCGCATATCGCTCACAAAGCCACGCCGTCTGGGCGGATTGGCTAACACAGACATTTACCGAGATTAACTGGTGCACTCTCGAATTACCGGGCCGACACTTTCGCTGGCGCATTCGTGGCAACCCACTTTCTTGGCTACATAAATTACCAGAACAAACTCCTGATTTAATTTTAGCTACATCAATGGTAGACCTCGCCACATTGAAGGGGCTGCATCCTCGCCTGGCAAATATTCCAGTCATTTATTATTTCCATGAAAACCAGTTTGCCTACCCTATCAGTAAGCAGCAACATGATTCTATTGATCCTCAAATGGTGCAACTGTATGGTGCAATCGCGGCAGATAAACTCGTATTTAATTCAAATTATAATCGCGAGACTTTTTTAACTGGAATAGATAAATTACTTCAAATGTTACCCGATGAAGTACCAGACAATGTAACGAATGATTTAGGAGACAAAAGCAAAGTACTACCTGTTGTAATTAAACCTATAAAACCACAAAGCAATAAAATACCAAATCTTATTCTATGGAATCATCGTTGGGAATACGACAAGGCGCCAGACATATTTGCAGATGCATTAATACAATTAAATAGTTCAGGGATTGATTTTAAATTAGCATTACTAGGCGAACGTGCAAACAAAACTCCCGATGTTTTACAAAAAATTGAAACAAGCTTAGCCGATAAAATAATCATTAATGGAAAAGTAAATAAAGAGGAATACCAAGACTATTTATCGAAGTCGAGTATTGTTGTCAGTAGCGCAATTCACGAGTTTCAAGGTTTAGCCATAATGGAAGCCATTAGTGCTGGCGCTGTCCCTTTAGTACCAGATGATTTATGTTACCGTGAACAGTATGCAGAACTATATCGCTATAAGCCGAATGACAGTGCTTCACTAGCTGAAAAATTAAAGGATTTTTTAAGCGCTAAACCTGCAACACCAGATATATCTAACTGGTTTGAAAGTACGCTTAAAGACAAATGGAGAAAGCTACTTTTAGAAGATATTTAAAGACACTTAGAACATATAGAACTACAGCCGAAATACGTAATAATTTGTTTCAACTACCACTCTATCAGGATAGCGGACATTTTAAACTACGACTTCTGATTATAATCATTAGCGGACGTTCGGTAGTATTTTACTCTGAAACCCAACACTCCACCCAAAAACACTCTCGTTCAGTTATTACTTAGTCATACAAAACTGAAAAGTACTTTGCGCTTCCTGGACATTGAAGTGGATATACAATGAAAATGGCAGAATAGACTAAAGTTTGATTATTAAGGCCGTAAGCGTCTATTTTATAATCACCACTATCACCCAGACTAATGGAATGGTCTCCCTACCTGAAACGACATCTATGTGCCAAAGTGTGACGAGCTATCTGTTCAGATAATCATGTTGATGCATTAATTGCTAATCCGTTTTCTTGAACTGGGAAACCAGTGCCTGCAAGTGATTTGAAAAATCTTGCAGTTGTTCCACAGTCAGTTGAGTCTGCTGACTGTTAACTGAATTTTTCTGAGCTTCATCGTTAATATTAACGACATTGCGATTAATCTCTTCGCTGACCGAGCTTTGTTCTTCGGTGGCACTGGCAATCTGTATATTCATATCGGAAATGGTTCTGACAATTTCAGCAATATGCTCTAGTGACTGCCCGGCTTTATTGGCCTGATTAACACTGCCTTTGACATGCTGCGAACCAATGCGCATGGCTTCTACGGCATTTTCAGTGCCGTTTTGCATGCTTTCAATCATAGTCTGAATTTCTTGTGTTGAATCCTGGGTGCGCCTGGCCAGTGAGCGCACTTCATCGGCGACCACAGCAAAACCTCGACCCTGTTCTCCGGCACGCGCGGCTTCAATAGCGGCATTCAGTGCAAGCAGATTAGTTTGATCGGCTATACCCCGAATAACATCCAGTACAGTGCCAATGTTTTCACTTTTTTCCTGTAATTCCATGACAACATCAGTTGCCTGTTTAACATCATCGGCTACCTGGGAAATGGATTGAACTGTATTTTTCATGTCCTGTTTACCTGTGGCAACAATCTGATCAGCAGATTGTGCTGCCATTGCAGCATCATTGGTATTGCTAGCGACTTCCTGCACTGTGGCCGATACTTCATTCATCGCCGTGGCCAGTTGTTCTATTTCGGCTAACTGAACAGCGACACCTTCGCTGGTTTCATGAGCCATCTGGGATGTGCGCTGGATAATTTCTTTTAATTGGTCAGAACTGTCATCAAGTCGTGCCACCACGCTGTTCGATTCCATATTTTTCATGTGAAATGCCAGTCGCAGCTGTGCTATTTCATTTTGTGAGCCGCCGTAGACCTGTCGGGCTAAAGCATTATCGATAGATTTTCGGCTTTCTGCTGCCAGCTTGATAAGAGGTGCAGCTATCATTCTGGACAGACCCAATGACATGAAAAAACCTAAAGCAAAGGCAGCGGACAGTTCAGTGATTGATAGTTGAGCCACGGTTGCGCTGAATGCCAGCAGTGAAACAAGTAAGACAGTAAAACCCGACATTAATCGGGACACCATGCCCAGTCGGTGCCAGAATCGAATGGGCGATTTATTATTACTAATGCGTTTATAGAGTGCCTCTGCTCGATCTGTAAATGTTTTATCAGGCGAGGTTCTGACAGACTGGTATTCTGTCACCTCACCATGATTGCTTATGGGGGTCACATAAGCATCAACGTAATAATGATCACCGTTTTTGGCCCGGTTCTTGACTATGCCCATCCAGGATTTTTTCGATTGTATTGTTTGCCACAGATCATTAAACGCTTCTGGTGGCATATCGGGATGGCGCACCAGATTATGGTTCCTATTCATCAGTTCATCGTTATCAAAACCACTGATGCGGTGAAAACTATTGTTGGAATAGGTAATCGCGCCCTTGGTATCTGTTGTTGTGATCAGATTTTCACTCTGACCAAAATTACGCGCATTTCCGGTAACCGGCCCATTATGCTTCATACTACAGCCTCATGATATTTTAAAACAAAAAATTTCTAAGAGGCCTGAATTGTCGAAGGCCTACAATTTTTATACTGATAATAATCGGGGACAATTTTTACATTAAGTATTAATGTAGTTATATATGAAGTGTTAGTCTATAGCAAATTTTGGAATTCAATGAGCAGTACCCACATAGGTACTAAGAGAACAATAATAAATTAATCATTGTGCGAAAGTTTTGTTCACTGGATAACTTCTGATTAACGCGGCATAAATATAACGCCTTCCATTTGTTCCAGTGGTTTGAGATGGTCAATATAATAATCTTGCACATGATCAACGCCTATCTCTCGTAACTTTTTCAAAACCTCTTCATTTTCGACAAATTCTGCTATTGTTTTTAAGCCCATGACATGTCCAATCGAATTGATAGATTCGACCATTGCGTAGTCTATTGTGTTGGTATCCAAGTCTTTAGTGTCTTTTTAAACTTCAACGAGTCCGATACTAACGCCAACTGAAAGCTGTCTTAACAGTTCATCCCCTGCAATATGACCAGATGTATCATTCACAAGTTTGAAACTGTCAAGGTCGAGATAACATAATATATGCTGCGAACCTTCAAGCTTGGCATTACTAATATAATACCGACAACACGTGACTCAAAAGCGCCGCGATTCATAATACCGGTTAAGCTATCGACTCCAGTGTTACCTGTGTTCGTATTGCAGAAACTATAACTATATCTTTTTTATCTATTCACATATCAGGTAAGTGATGATTCTTCATCCTGCTGCATATTCCATAAGCCTGCATACAAGCCAGCCTTATCTAGCAGCTGCTGATGTGTTCCCTGCTCAGCAATACGACCTTGCTCTAATACAATAATATTATTTGCATCCACAATGGTAGACAGGCGATGCGCTATAACGAGTGTTGTGTGCTCTTCTGCTACCGCTTTTAATGATTTAAGAATAGTTTGTTCTGAATGAGAATCGAGTGACGATGTTGCTTCATCAAAAATAAGTATGCGTGGATTTTTAAGAATTACCCGGGCAATTGCCACGCGCTGTTTTTCTCCACCCGATAATTTGAGGCCTCGTTCACCTACTATCGTTTCATAACTGTCAGGCAAGCCTTCAATAAAGCTATCTATGTTCGCCAGCTTGGCAGCATGGCGAACTTCACCTTCTGTAGCGCCCGGGCGGGCATATTGTATGTTGTGAAGGATACTCTCATTAAACAACACGGTATCTTGCGGCACTATACCTATGTGTTTCCGTAAACTGGTCTGACTAACTGTTTGTATGTTTTGCTCGTCAATTAAAATTTCACCTTTGTTGGTATCGTAAAATCTAAATAACAATCTGGCTAACGTTGATTTTCCCGCACCTGATGGCCCAACAACGGCTATTTTATGTCCACTGGGAATTTTAAAGCTCACATCGTGTAATATTTGTCGTTCTTCGTTATATGCGAACTGAATATTTTTGAATTCCACATTAGCCTGAGTAACATGTAATGTCTTAGCCTCTTGTGCATCTTTTATTTGTGGCGAGTTATCTAATAACTTAAATAATAAATCCATATCGGCCAGCGCATGTTTCATTGAACGATAGATAATGCCAAGAAAACCCAATGGTATAAATAATTGGAGCATCATCGTATTAACAAGTACCAGATCACCCAAACTCATGCTGCCATCAACCACACCTTGAGCAGCTAACACCATAATAAGTGTTACACCAATCGCAATAATCGCACCCTGACCAAAATTTAATAGCGCCATAGAACTGGTACTTTTAACTGCGCAATCTTCCCATTTCTCTAACGTTTCGTTATAACGTGTTATTTCATAGTCTTCGTTATTAAAATATTTAACCGTTTCGTAATTTATTAAACCATCGACTGCACGCGAATTAGCCTCTGAATCATAGGCATTCATTTCGTGCCTAAAGTGCATGCGCCATTCTGTTAGCAGCATGGTATAAATTAAATAAATTACTACGGTACCAAAGGTAACTAGTGCAAATTTGGAATCATATTGACCAAATAGAATAGCGGCGACTAATACAAATTCTGTTAGCGTGGGGATAATATTGAAGGTTAAATAATTGAGAATCGATGAAAGACTTCTGGCTCCTCGCTCTAAATCTCGTGATATACCGCCGGTTTTTCGCTCAAGATGAAAGTTTAATGACAAGTCATAAAGATGTTTCACCACTTTAGTTGAGATATCTCGCATTGCACGAAAACGTACACGACAAAAAATTGCATCCCTCAGTTCATTAAATAACACATTGGTTAGTCGCAGAGCGCCATAGCCTAGCAGTAGTAGAAGCGGAAGTTCTAAAGGCACCTTGTCTATTAATTGCGAGGAGACTTCTGATGTTTTCGACAGCGCGGCATCTAATGAGGCGGCATCTAATGAGTCTACTATTTCCTTAAGAATTAAGGGAACACTCACCGTCGCCATTTTTGCCACCATCAGTGAAGCCAAAGCAATTAGCACACGACCTTTATAGCTCCATAAAAATGGCAGCATACGCTTTAAGTTTATAAGGTCTTTACGTTCGGTATGTGGTGCTTCGGTGGGACGGTTATTTGCATGTATCATAGGGGGTTACTGGTGCAGAAAAACAACATATTATCTACAATCTTAGGTACAATCCACTTAAATCAACAAGCGACTATGCCCATATTGAATCTATGTTTTTAAAGCCTATTCATTCTAAAAAAACACTTACCCTGGCCCTGCTTTCACTGAGTATCATGCTCAGTAGTTGTAGCGACTCTGATAAGAACAAAACAAAGCGTAGCGCCCCCGCACAGCTTGTTGAGACAGCACTTGCCACACAACAGAATACCGCGGTTAGTCGCACTCTCTCTGGAACCTTACAAGCAATTCGTGAAATACACATTACCAACCAGACACAGGGTATATTGACGGAGCTTGCCGTATATCCAGGTGACAAAGTTGAAATTGGCTCTACGCTGGCAAAATTAGACAATGCCCTAACAGCCGCAGAAGTACAAAAGGCACAAGCTGCCTTAAAACAGGCAGAGCTTGATTTACGTCGTTTAAAAAATTTGGCACCCCGAAAGCTCGCATCAGAAAGTGAAATCGCCAGTGCAAAAACGCAAAAGAATATAGCTGCGGCCGAATTACTATTAAAACAAACTGAACTTAGCTACACACATATAAAGTCACCTATTGATGGAGTCGTGTCTGAACGTCTGGCTGAGTCGGGCGACGTACTCTCAGCGCACAGTCAAATTTTAAGTCTGGTCGATACCTCCAGTTTAAAAGCAGAAATTCATCTTAGTGAATTATTATTACCCTTAATTAAAGAGAGCAATCCTGTATCAATAAAAATTGATGCACTGGGTAATCAGTCTTTTATAGGCGAAATTAAACGCATCTACCCCACCATAGATAAAACCACACGACGTGGAACGATTGAAATTGTTATGTCGCCAGTACCTGAAGGTGCTCGCCCTGGGCAATTATGTAGAGTTACTATTCAAACTCAAAATAAATCTCGCTTAATGATCCCGTATGATGCAATCCGCCATGACAAAGAAGGAACCTTTGTATTTTCACTAGTTAATGGCCAGGCAGAACGTGTAACGGTTAGAACGGGCATACAACAGGGTGATTTGATAGAAGTACTAGAAGGCGTTACAGATCAACAACGCATTATTACTAAAGGTTTCTTTGGTCTTAAAAATAAAATGAAAGTACAAGATACAACTAGTAAAGATGCACAAGCCAAACCTCTACCAAGTAATAACAATCAAAAATAATCTATGAGCTACTTAACTCGTACAGGCGGTCTTGCTAGTTGGTCAATTAAACGGCCTATTGCCGTTATCATGCTATCGCTTAGCGTATTAGTTGTCGGTTTGTTTTCCTTAGATCGTTTAAATATTAATTTATTACCTGATATCATTTATCCTGATGTACGTATTCGTATTTTAGAGCCAGGTACACCTGCTCAAATCATGGAAGACAAATTCACCCGACAACTAGAAGAACAACTGGCTATTACCGAGGGTGCCACACGCATTCAATCTGATACTTCTGTTGGCCGCAGCGCTGTTAACCTGAGCTTCCCTTACGGCACAGATATTGATCGTGCTCTGCAAGATGCAAGTACACGCCTGGATAGAGCTAAACGATTTTTACCTACAACTGATGATGCGCCCATCATTTATAAACGCGACCCTTCACAGATTCCAGTTATAGAACTGGTCGTCAGTTCAAACACACGCGACTCTATAGATCTACGTAGCTGGACAGATTACGAGCTGTCTAAATGGTTTCTAAACATTAAGGGTGTAGCATCTACTGAAGTGGGTGGCGGTTTAGTCCGAGAAATACAGGTGATTATTGACCAGGAAAAACTCGCCGCGAGTGGATTCACAATTGCCGATATAAAAGCATTACTGCAGCAGGAAAATCAGGACACTTCCGGTGGTACCCTTTATATGAGCACACGTAAACTGAGTGCTCGTACAGAAGGACGCTTTGATTCTATTAAAGACATTGCTGAACTGCCTCTACACAAAGAAAACCAAAGTAATATAGACAAAATCATACGCCTCAAAGATGTAGCAGAAGTTCTGGATACTCACCAGGACGAAGACCTGCGTATTCGCTTAAACAAACAACCCGGTGTAAAGCTTTCTATACAAAAACAACCCGAGGCAAATACAGTTGATGTTGCAGAACGCATACATCAGCAACTGGCGTGGTTTAAATCACAACAGCTATTACCTGATGACATCACAATAGAGACGGTTGATGACCAGTCTATCTATGTAAGTCGTGCATTAAATAATGCCAGTATCGCAGCAATAAGCGGTGCGATATTAGCAATGCTCATTGTGTATTTATTTTTACGCGATATTCGCCGCACACTCATTATTTCTACTGCCATTCCTCTGGCTATTTTCATTACCTTTATCATTATGGGGCTGGGGGGGATTAGTTTAAATATAATGTCACTAGGTGGGCTAGCACTGGGTATCGGCTTACTCGTCGACAACACTATCGTAATGTTGGAAAACATCTCCCGCCACCAAACGGAGGGTGAAGCTCCCGATGCTGCTGCACACAATGCGGCGGCTGAAGTCACCAGCGCTATCACAGCGTCTACAACAACAAATCTGGTCGCTGTATTACCCTTTTTATTTATTGGCGGCTTAATCGGCTTATTATTTAGCGAACTCATTATCACCTTAAGCGCAGCTATCATCGCGTCTTTAATTGTCGCCTTAACCTTGGTGCCGGCACTAGGCGCAAAAATTAAGCCACCTCGAGAACAGACAACTAGCAGTACGTTTACAAAGCTACGCACAAGCTACATTTCCGTGTTACATATCGCATTAAAAAACAAAATATGGGTATTGGGCCTGTTTTTTGTGATGCTTCTATTTAGTGCATATCAATTAAGTAGTGCTAAAGATTTATTCTTTCCGGCAATGGATGAAGGAAAAATATCGATTAGCCTATCCACCGAGCCTGGCACACGTCTGGAAGAATTTGATAGTAACTTGTCAATAATTGAAGATCTGATATTAGAGCAAGAAGAAGTCCAATCTGCTTTTGTTACTTCAGGTGGTTTTGTATTTGGCCGCACGCAAATTCAAAACAGCCATCGCGGCAATATCTCTGTTCAATTAAAACCACTATCTAAGCGTAATTCAATTAGCAGTAAAGACTGGATTAGTAAGGTCAATAAAAAAATTAAAAAAATGCAATTGGTTGGTTATAAAGTTCGCATGCGCGTAAAAGGCGTTCGTGGCATTCGCACCAGTTTTGGCGATGACGATTTCAGCCTGCGAATACAAGGCCCCGAAATAGATATGCTCACGGAAAGTGCCGAGAAAATCATTAATGCCATTGAAGATATACCGGAATTACGAAACATAACACACAGCTATGAAGACCAAAGCAACGAGCTAATTATTAAAATTAATCGTGAACGTGCAACTGATTTAGGCGTCAGCTCAAAAGAAATCGGCAATGCCATACGTCTTGCTCTCAATGGGGAAATCGCTACTGAATTTCTAGATGGCGACAAGGAATATAATATTCGTTTACAAATGTCGCGCGACAAAATAAACCGAATTGAAGATTTAAAAAATATTATTATTACACTTAATCAGCAAAAGAGTATTCGCCTATTAGATGTTGCTGACATCAGTATGTCACCGGAACCCAGTATGATAAAACGTGACAATCAGTTACGTATGAATGAAATATCCGCATCTTTAGATCCAGACACTGATTACACAAAACTCGTACAGCAAGTATTTGAGCGCATTGAAGGCTTATCACTGCCAGATGGTTACAGCGTATATGATGGAGGAGCACTCGACACCTTACGTGAAAGTGAATCCATGGCGTTTATACTATTGGGACTGGCGATATTTTTAGTCTTTGTTGTAATGAGCATTCAATACGAATCTCTAACTAATCCTTTAGTCATCATATTAAGTGTCCCCTTCTCACTGATAGGCGTCTACTTTGCAGTTGAGTTTTGGTTAGCTGGGCAATTAACAATGCCCGCTAAACTGGGCATTATTATGTTGGCCGGTATTGTGGTGAATAACGCTATTGTTTTAGTTGAACAAATTGAGATATGTCGACAACAAGGCATGCAAATATTCGAAGCGGTTACTCAGGCATCAAGCTTACGCTTACGTCCAATTCTAATGACCAGTTTAACCAGCGTATTTGGCATGATGCCCTTAGCTGCAGGTTTAAGTGAAGGTTCTGAAATGCTACAGCCCTTAGCTAGCGTTATTGTATTAGGCCTATCATTTTCTCTATTTGTATCTTTATTACTTATTCCTATTATTTACACTTTGATCCACAACAGAGAGTCCTCGTTTGAAAAATTGGCATAGTCAGGATTCCGACAAAACGTTAGGCGATAATGAAGTTCACATTTGGCTTAATTATTTAAATTTACATCAGGCAAGACTAAAACACTTATACCCTCTCCTGTCTGCTGCGGAAAAAGAACGTAGTGAACGTTTTAAATTTTATAAGCACCGCAAAAACTATATCGCATCACACGGTTTTTTACATACCGTACTTAACTATTACGTAGATACACCCGCCAATGAAATAGCCTTCAAACTTGGTGAGCAAGGTAAACCATCCATTATTGATGAACAAAATCCAGACAACATTCAATTTAATTTAAGCCATTCCGGCAACCTGGCCATACTCGCCATCTGCAAAAACCATCAACTGGGTGCAGATATCGAGCACACTGACAGAAAAGCGGATTGGGCCGGTATAGCAAGGCGTTTTTTTACTGAAAATGAACAGCAAGATTTTTTTCAGCTTGATGAAAGCAAGCAAGAAGATGCATTTTATAAAGTATGGACACGTAAAGAAGCCCATATGAAAACAACTGGAAAAGGTTTATCTCTATCACCCACGCAGTTTGAAGTTAGCATTCCACCAAAACCTGCAGCATTTATACGTAACTTAAAATCTGAAGATAATAATTTCTATAAGATGCAAGACATAGATTTACCCGATATGTATAACGATTATCATGTCAGCCTATCTGCTGGTTTTGATTTCAAGCAGCTACAATCGTTTATTCACTCTTAAGTAAGTAGCCTAAATCTCTAATATACAGACTGACAATTTAGATTATCCATACTTTATTTAAATACATGTACGAAGTCGCATTATGTCCGAAATATCAGGAAAGCGGGCTGTTTGATTAAATTTCTAAGAGGCAACTAACCGCAACCCAAAGTGGGCTCTGGGGTGACTGCCTGTGAGAGGCTGCTAACACCGCATAGTGATCATAATGTATTCAATTTATAATATGCCAAATCTCTTCAATTACTCATATTGAAGGCAACCCCAGTTAACATGATTTGAATCAACCAAATGATTACCGGCGGGTAAATGTGGTTCATTTTTCAAGTTCATTTCAGCAAGTGATGCTAAGTTTATTAATATAGGCGATGCTCGGTACTGCCAATTCAAATAGAACACGACACTGAGATATAGAAATTATGACGAGGGGCACCCTAACGTTAATTATACTTGCAGTAATTTTTGCGCAGGTCGCTATTGTGATGCTGTTAGGGCTCTATCGCCGCAGGCGTCAGTTCCGTGATATGGACGAGGGAATGCGTAGCGCTGACAACGCATCCCAACCCAATTTGGCCGCTCGTTCTTCTACCAAACCGCTTAGCTCTAAACTTACATGGGATGGCTTTAAAGAGTTTGTCGTTCAACGTCGAGAAACAGAAGATAGCAATAACTCTATCTGCTCATTCTATCTTGTACCCACTGATGACGAACCTTTAGCCACCTTTAGGCCAGGTCAGTTTCTAACCTTCAAGCTACAAATTGAAGATCCATACACACATAAATTAAAATCCGTAGTGCGTTGCTACTCCCTCTCTGACGCCCCACGAGCCGACCATTACCGGGTATCTATCAAACTAATTCCCGCACCGGCCAATCAGCCTGATGTGCCAGCTGGTGTCTCCTCCAGTTTCTTCCATGATCATGTGCAGGAGGGCAGTCGACTTTTAGTCAAAGCGCCATCCGGTCATTTTCACCTGATGGAAGAAGAACCTCTACCTATTGTGTTAATTGGCGGCGGTATCGGTATCACGCCGATGTTAAGCATCCTTAACACTGTATTGGAGAGCGGATTAAAGCGGGAAATATGGCTCTATTACGGTGTGCGTAATGGTGATGAGCTGATTATGAAACAGCATCTACAGACACTTGCCAGCATCCACGACAATTTCCACCTGCACCTTTGCTATAGTGCACCTAACGAAAATGATGTAGAAGACGTCGATTATCAGCACAACGTCCAAGTAACTATTCCGCTGTTGCGCGCAACTCTCAAACTGATGCGCTATCAGTTTTATGTCTGCGGCCCCAAGCCAATGATGGAGAGCCTGGTTCCTGGGCTGGAAGACTGGGGTGTGGATAGCGGTGATATTTACTACGAATCCTTTGGACCCGCCACACTAATTAAACATAAGAAAGCCGCACCCGCGACCAGTACGCAGCCCATCACTGTTACCTTCAGTCGATCAGGCAAAAGCATCCCCTGGGATTTTACTGCTGATTCACTGTTGGAATTTGCCGAGGCCAACGATATTGAAGTGGAGTCGGGTTGCCGCGCCGGCAGTTGTGGTTCCTGCCAGACGGCAGTGAAATCTGGTGAGGTCGATTATAATCAGGCACCGGATGCTGACGTGGAGCCTGGGCACTGTCTGTTGTGTATTTCCACGCCGAAGTGCGACCTGACATTGGACGCTTAGGAAATTAGCTATGCATCGATCACTCATACAAAAAGAAGTTATCCCCTTCCTGAAGATGTTCGGCGCGTTGATTCTGGTGACCATTATCACCGATGCATTACTGCATCAGTTCAATCTGGTCTGGGTCGGTCGTTGGCTCGGTATACCGGGAGTTATGTTAATTCTGATGTCATTTTTTTATTCTATGCGTAAGCGTAAGGTGATCAGTTTCGGTAAACCCAAAAACCTGCTTATCCTGCATGAAACTCTGACCTGGATGGGTGCGTTGATGATTCTAGTGCATGCGGGTATTCATATTTACACCATCCTGCCGTGGCTTGCGCTATTCGCTATGATGGTCAACGTTATCAGCGGCATGACGGGCAAGTACCTGCTGGATCGCTCGCGTCGCTTCCTGGCTGAAAAGAAAAAAGTCTATGCGCAGCAGGGACTGTCTGAAGAAGCGATCGAAAAGAAACTGTTCTGGGATGCCACCACCTTCGATGTAATGAAAAAATGGCGCGCCGTACACTTGCCGATCACCCTGGCATTCGCCGTGCTTGGCATCACCCATATTCTTAGCATCTTGCTGTTCTGGGAATGGAAATGAAAAACAAAACTTTCATGCTTATAGTGGCTGTTAATCTGGCCGCTCTGGTGTTGCTGGCAATATTTTCTCCACAGTTGATGATCAGCCCGGGGAAGCCTATTGATGCCCATGCCGAACTGGCGACAGATTGCTTTGCCTGCCACACCCCGTTTATCGGCAGCCCAGCGACGAAGTGCATCGCCTGCCACAAAGTAAAAGAGATTGGCAAAATAACCACCAAAGGTCTGCCTATCGCAAAGGAGAAGAAGAACGTCGCCTTTCACCAGAAATTGATTGAAGACGATTGCGTCTCCTGCCATAGCGACCACAAGGGCGTGCAAGCTTTTCGTCCTATTAGTCATTTCTCACACAACTTACTTGAAGCAACTTTGCAGAAGCAATGCGACAGTTGCCATAGCAACCCAGTCGATGATTTGCATAGAAAGATCAAAGGAAACTGTGGACAGTGTCATACTCAGGACGCCTGGATACCTGCCACCTTTGAACATGAAAAGTATTTCCGTTTCGACAGGGATCACGATACCGAATGTGAGACCTGCCACATAAACAACGACTACGCTAAGTACACCTGCTATGGCTGTCATGAGCACTCCCGATCAAAAATTCGAGAGGAACATGTTGAAGAAGGTATTCGTGATTATGAAAACTGTACTGAGTGTCATCGTAGCGGTGATGAAGATGAAGCGAAGCGTATCTGGCGCTCCAAAGATTTTAACAGGGGCAAGTTAAGATCATACGAAAAAAAATATAAACATGACGACGATGACTAATAATATATTACCATCACCCGACAAAGAGATGAGCTTTAAAAAATTTAACAACGAATTCTTTTACTGTATTGACTGGATGGTTGAAAATTAATGAATACCTTAAGTATGCAAACATATGTTACAGGAGCCCATTATGAGTAATCTCAAGTCTTATCCCGTTTGGGATGCCAATGTCCGCTTCTGGCGGTGACCTCAACCGGTAGCTGCCCCACATACACAATTTCAAAATATCTGCTTTGTGGGGTGACCTCATAGCATTTAACTAAGCTAACCAATATTATCCAACTTACACAGAAATTTGTGACCGTAATAATAGTTTTTGCACGCACTCATGATGTGAGAAGCTAGATAATTAATACCACCAAGCCCTTAAAAAAGATTGTGATCGATACGTAACATTTTTAATAATTATGCATTACAGGTAACTAAAACAGCCGAAATATTATCTACTCCACCATTATCATTCGCACTTGCAATTAATTCATCCACGCATTTATCTAACGGTTCTATTGTTTGCAGTAATTTTTTAATCTGCACATCAGACAAACAATTAGTTAAGCCATCTGAACACAGTAAAAATGTAATATTTTTTTCAAATACTATGTGCTGAGTTTTAATAGTGGGATCTATTTTTAACCCCAATGCCTGACTTATCACATTATGCATAGGTAATGTTTCAAACTCCTTCTGACTAATTTTTCCGGCATTTAACATATCTTGAAGATAGGTATGATCCTCTGTTAATTGCGTGAGCGTCTGGTCAATATATTGATAACAACGTGAATCACCTAAATAGCTGAGCACCATTTCATTATTTTTAATTAACAGCGCAACTACAGTTGATGACATATTATTAAATTTTATATGTGTTGTTTGCTGATGAATAATTGTTGAATTTGCATCTGACATGGCCTGCTTTAAGGTAAGCTCCAACCACTGTTCTGCATAGCCTCCACCACTATGAGCTAACAATAAAGCCTTCTCCACACTCGCTTGCATTGTTTCCACAGCTAATTGGCTAGCCTCTGCACCTCCAGCATAACCACCTACCCCATCCGCCACAATTAATAAGCTGACATCACTGTTAGCAAAGCTATAGCATAAAAAGCTATCTTCGTTGCGCTCCCGCACTTTACCTCTGTCGGAGCCACCCGCATATATAATATTACCCATTTCAAGTCGGCTCATGTTTATTCAACCTGGCATTCCCCGTTCAATTGCACTGGCCATATCTGCACCATTTGCATAACGCTTGTCTGGATTTTTTTGTAAGGCCTTATTAACAATACGCGTCGCGCTGCTCGGTAAGTCTTCACGCAGTTCTTTAATTGGTTTATGCTTTTCGTTGGCAATTTTATAAGCTAAGTTTCCTAAACTATCGGCATCAAAAGGTAACTTACCGGTTAGCAATTGATAAAAACTAACGCCTAATGCATATATATCTGCTCTACCATCTACATGTACTCCCGTCATTTGCTCGGGAGCCATATAAGACGGGCTCCCCATAAAGCTTCCCGTGCGTGTTTTTACAGAGTCGGTAATTCTTGCTATGCCGAAGTCTGTTATTTTTAATTGTTTATTCGCTACGTTATACATGATATTACCCGGTTTAATATCCCGGTGCACAATGTTCTGACTGTGTGCGTAATCTAATGCCTTAGCAACAATAGCAACTATTTGATAAACCTCTTCTACCGGTAATAAATTATCTGCGCGCGTATAATTAGACAATGGCTCACCATTCACATAATCCATTGCAATAAAGGCAAAGCCTTCTTCTTCACCTACATCGTATACCGTCACTATATTATTGTGACTTAATCGACCAGCGGCTTCTGCCTCACGTAAAAAACGTGATTTGAGCGATTTTAATTCTGTACTTGCAAACTGTGTATAATCCAAAGTTTTAATGGCTACCTGCCTGTTTATTTTAGGGTCCTGGCCTAAATACACAACGCCCATTGCCCCTCTACCTAGTTCCCTTTCTATTTTATAACGGCCAAATTCAGGTAATTCCATTTCAGGCATCACCAATGTTTTTTGCGCTTGCAATGGTGTTGAAATCTGCGTATTGGAATCGGACAAACCGCTTATTGAATTGAGCCGTTTTTCTACATCTTTATAGTTTTTATTGCGAACATACATTTCTGAGTAAACACTCAAGGCTCGATCATATTGACGCTTACGTTCAAAGCTTAAGCCTATCTCATACAAGTCATCCAACACTTCATCGTCAAGCTGGTAACCACGCTGATATTTTAACAGACTTCCAATAGCCGTTTCGTAATCACCTTTTAGATATTGATAATGTCCCAGTTGATACCATGCATTGTTTTCTCTTTGCAATACACTATTAAGTATTTCTTTACCTGACAAAAATGCATATGCCGCCATTTGCCCAACAAGCATAAGCAATAGAGTATTAATTGTTGGCCACCAGATACTTTTAAGAATCAGTAAAACCGGTTGCGCTGAAATAACACCTAAAATTAAAAAAGCACCTAAAAACAATCCACTTTGTTTTGACAACAGAGGCAACAAGCCTATTAAATATATAACGACACCAAATAATATTAGGGGAGATATCCACCAGTTTTCTACCGGTGTATGATAGGTCGCTGCCAACTCCAGACTTCTTAAAGAATCCGCCAGTGCTTGGAGCTGTTGGGCATTCTGTCCTATCAAAATAATTCTATTTTTATAATATGACTTTGATTTCTCCGCAGCAGACGTCAAGGATATAGGATTTATTTCCGTATGCCGCCCCGTTAGAGATGAAAAATAACTAAAAACTTGTGCAGATTTCCCTAGCTTGATTTCTGTTGAGTCTAGTTTTAATAAACCAGATTCATCCCAATCAATTTTTTCTACCGTTTGGGTCTGACTAAATATCGCTAAACTTAAATCGGGCAAAGATACCGTGTAGTCTTCTGCATACCAAATCAAACTTTGTTTCAGTGCCGAAGATGAATCAAACGGATAAATTCGATAAGGCCATTGAGCATTTGTTAACTTGAATAATTTCGGCTCTGGTAAAAAAATGGAAGGGATATATTGTCGCCAGCCAGTTTGATACTGAAGAAACTCCTGATAATCAATATCATCATTTTTTTGTGGAGAATTATCATATTGAGTAAGAAATACTTTTTGATTTTCTAGCATCCACGCTAATTTATTTCGCTCACCTTTGGTAGGCTGCCATTTCTGCTCAACTTCATCTGGATCTCCTGCATTATTTGAAGCTTTGTCTACAGGTTTTTCTGTAACTGATTTCTCTGTAGTATTTTCGTCTTCCTCCAGTGGCATATAATCCATTTGTGGAAAACCGTCACTAAGCCAAACTATTTCAGATGCCCTGGATTTTTTTAATTGACGTAACAGATAACGAAAATCGCGTATGCCCTGTGGCGTTTGTAAACGAGCATCGTCGAGCTTAATCACTCTAAACTTATTTGTACTGGATTGTACGGGCAATAAATAACTTGAGAAGCTAAACATCTGAGCATCTAACCAACGCACAGTACCATTTTGTGGTGACAATAAAGCCAATAAAAAACAACTAAATATAAAGATAGAAAAATAGAGTCGACGGTGCTTATTCAATGCAGAACCTGTTTGTGTTGGTATACACCTGTCTCAAAAATTATGAGGCAAGCAATATGTCTTGAGTAAGGCTATATATAGCAGAATTTAGTCCTGAATATTAAAAAATTGACGTGCTAATAGTGATGTTTGTCGAGCGACCTCTGAAGGTTCTTCACCAATATAGTGAGCCAGTGCCTTACATACATGAGGTAGCACCAGCGGCTCGTTGCGCCTATCCTGTAAGTGTTGCTTAGTATCTGAAGATAGATCTCGAGGCATTAAGTACGGTGCATCTGTTTCAATCATCAGGCTTTGCAACGGTATATGCTGTACGGCTTGCTGTAATGACTTACCACGTCGTTCATCACACAGCCAACCTGTCACACCAATTTTTAAATCGATATCTATATACGCCTGCGCCTCGTCTGGCGTGCCTGTAAAGCAATGAACGACACCACCTACCAACTGATCTCTCCAACGATTAAGAATGGCTAGAAAGTCATCATGTGCATCACGCTGATGTAAAAACACCGGCAACTTGGCATCTGCTGCTAATTCTAGCTGTGCTTCAAAGCATCTACGCTGATCCTTAGGCTCTGAAAAATTACGGTTGTAATCTAAGCCACATTCACCAATTGCACGAACTGCAGAGTGATCTAACAAATTATGAATTTGATGAGCCGTTTTATCATTCCACTCTTTTGCATGATGCGGATGCACACCAGCTGTTGAATACAATATTCCAATATTTAAATCACATTGCTCAATAGCCAGTTCACTATGCTGAAGATTAGTCCCCGTGACGACCATATGTGATACGCCAGATGCCAGTGCACGGTCAATCACAGATGGAAGGTCATTTTTGAAAGCGCTGCCGGTTAGGTTAACGCCAATATCTATAAGGTCTTGCAGTACTTCGCTCATGCGCCGTATTCTGACATGAGCAGCCTAACGTGCAAGGGAAAATTCAGCGCTAGCTATTAGCAGCAAACCCTTACCTATAATGGTAAGGGCATGCGGTATTGACACTAAATAAAATTCAACTTAACTAATCTATTCAGATGTCCAATTATCCTGCTTGGCTTTATGTAATTTGGCATAGCCTTCGAGTAGTTTATTATGCGCAGTAAATCCTTGCAAACTTAAGCCTGGGCTATGCAAGCCATAAAACTTATCTTCGCCTTCTAGCAGTTTAATACAATCACTAACGACCGTATTTCCATACATCAAATTTAAGCTATCAGTATAACTATCGTAGTCACGCTCATCATCCAGCTTAATTTCTAGCAAGGCCTGTAAAGTACGATAAAAACGAGTACGCTCGTCGCCTAACTGATCCATATGTAAGCACCAGTCATTCCATTCCATTGCCTGCTCAAAGTCTTCTGCTGCCAGACACAACATGGCCTTTAACTCACCTATACGCAAGCTAGCCCATGCGGTTCCTGCATCCGGCGCTATACCTATAAATTCTGCCACTCGTTGCACATCGTTATAACCACCATCATCCAGGCGTTCTAAAATATCTAACCATTGTTCTTTCTGCAGATTTTTAAGTGACAATATTTCTTTTCGGAACAAAGCACCTTCATTATTATTGCTCCATTCCAAGTCATCCACCGGATAAATATCCGACATACCCGGCACAATAATTCGACATGCATAAACATTTAAATGGTTGTAATCAGAAATATAAATATCAAAGCCCATCTCGTGAATAATCTTACAGCAATACTCAAATTCATCTTCTGTCGTAGTATTATGATTCCAGTCGGCGAATTCAAAGTCAGGTGTGTTCTTGAAAAAGTCGTAAGAGATTAAACCACTAGAATCTATAAAATGCGCTTCTAAATTATGATGATCCGCTACATCTTCAATATCGAACGATGGAGGTTGAAAACCATCAAGTTCATCCAGGCTACGACCTTGTAATAATTCGGTTACTGTACGTTCGAAGGCCACTTCAAAGCATGGATGCGCACCAAAAGATGCAAAGACAGCACCGTCTTTTGGATTAATTAATGTCACACTAATCACTGGGTACTTACCACCTAAAGAGGCGTCGGCAACACGTAAGTGATATCCATGTCCCTTGAGTTCATCCATGGATTT
>Ga0316204_10005066_pt1 | contig 22482 bp, 18 predicted proteins | sample 6monrhotite_MG_2_FD_205661 | JGI IMG/M metagenome (GOLD analysis project Ga0316204, IMG submission 205661) | Microbial mat bacterial communities from mineral coupon in-situ incubated in ocean water Damariscotta River, Maine, United States -... | ecosystem: Environmental > Aquatic > Marine >... | reverse complement strand
TGTCTCTTGATCGAACTCCATCGCTTCCCCCGGCACCTTCAGAGTAGCAAGTCGTCAACACACAAGTCTCCTCCTTCGTCGTCGTCGCACTCACACCCCTGTGCAGTGACTCTCGGGTCGTCTGGCATGCCCACCTGGGTTTGCATCCATTGCGAAACCTGGCCGGTTTTACAGAGCTGGATGGCAGAAAAAACAGCATCTGGGCTCCGTCGAAAACCGTCCACGTGTTCGCAAGGTCTTGCCTCCTGATGTCGCCTTGCGGCGAGGCATCTGACGTCGCAACACCCTCTCGCGTGCGGCGCTGGGACGTCGCGTTCCTCAACGGTACGCACTCGCAGTTGGCGCGCGCCATTCGGCGCGTTCTGGCGAAAGGTGAGGACTTATCGAGAGGGCGGGGATGCGGCGCGGTTGGCGCCGCTGGAGTCGCTGTGAAGCAGCCGCTCCGGAGGAGGAGGACGGTGGGGGCTTAGCGAGACCGCGTCATGATCCGCAAAGGTACGGACTCGCGGTAGGGCAGCTCAACGGGTTGCGAGCACACCCGTCCGATGCCTGCCAACAGGCAACGTATGGCTCACGAGCGGCGGCGCAGCCCCAGGAGGCCCAGGAGGCCGAGCAGCCACGCCGCCGAGCCGTCGCCGGGCCGCGACGCGCAGCCGCAGCCCTTCTTCTCACCATCGGTCGCGCTCTTGCCATCATCACCGGGCACCACCAGCTCCGCCACGGCGGGGGTGACATCCACGTTCAACCAGGCGTCCCGGGCGATCGCCTGGATCTCATGGTCGCCGGGGGGGATCTCCGTCAGCTCGACCTGAGTCTCAGCAGCCCAGCTCGACCACGCGCCGTCGTCCACCTTGTAGGAATACGCCAGCGCGCCCTCTCGATTGTCCGTCCCCGAGAGCACCAGCACGCCCCCGTCGTCCGTCACGGTCACTACCTGCGCGACCGTGTTCGGAGGCTCGCCATCGACCGCCGGATCATCCGACGCATAGAGATCGACATAGACCGCCACGCCGCCCGTCTCATACTCGACACGGTCAACCCGTAGGATGACCTCCCACAGTGAGTAGAGCGTATCGAAGAGGACAAAGTCCTCAGTCTGCTCAGCCGCCCAGGCCCCCACCCAGTTCTCCGCGAAGTGGGAGATGTTGGCCTCGGCCGTGTCCACATCCGACACAAAGTGCTCAGCGTAGAGGCGGGTGATGTCCAGCCGCAGGTCGCGAAGCCCCAACGTAAAGGCCGAGATGCCCTGGTCGAGCCCCAGCGCGCCCTCACCGTCCACATCGCCCGCGAGGCTCAGGAGCGTCACGCCCTGGCCGTCGAGCACACCGGTGACGTCGAGCTGGATGTTCTCCAGCGTGACGCTGATCCCGTCCGGCTCGATGACGAGGCGCGGCGGCGCGCCCAGCGAGGCGGTGCCCGCGAGGTCGACGATGTCCGGATCGAAGTAGTCCTCCACGAGCGTCAGCAGGCTCGCGATGGACACCTCGTCGAAGCAGAAGAAGCCGTCCTGCCACGCGGACTGGAACAGCTCGTTGACCATGCCCTCGGTGACCGCGACCGCGAAGTCCGCGCCGCCGCCGTCGCCGAAGTCCATGAAGGGAACGCGCCCCTCACCGCCGCGCTCCCGGCCGTCGCTGGGGCAGCCATTGTTCCCGGACCAGAGGATGTCCGGCGAGGCCGTCAGCGCGAAGCCGTCCCGGCTCAGCTCGATGTCCTCCAGCCCGACGTCCACGCTGAAGTTCTCGTACTCCAGCCCCAGCAGCACGTCGGAGAGCAGCGGGGTGATCTGCTCGGGCAGCGCCTCGCCCAGCGTCGTCGCGACGGTCTCGATGATCGTCTCCTCGAACCACCCCAGCACGAGGTCGTCGGGGAACCAGGCGATGTCGGTGTCCAGATCGCCGGTGAGCTGCGGATCATCCAGCACATCCAGCACGAGCTGGCCGTCCTCGATGCGGGGCACGAGGTTCAGGGAGAGCCGCGCGTTCTCGAAGTTGAAGTAGTAGATCGTGGAGCTGAAGCTCACGCAGGCGTCCAGCCAGTCCTCGTCCTCGCCGAAGATCTCCATCTCCTCGCCGCGGATGGTCCCGAAGTCGACGATCACGTTCAGGACGCCGTCCTCGGCCCAGATGTCCAGCTCGTCGAGGGGGACGCTCAGGTTGAAGTCGCGCACCCCGATGAGGTCGTAGCAGCTGTACTCGCCGGCCAGCTCCTCGTACTCGAGATCGAAGTCCAGCCCGCTGACCAGCTCCTCCGCGAAGTTCAGGCCCTCGGTGAACACGGCCGCGCGGATCCCGTTCTCGACCTCGCGGGCGTCGGCGGGGCCGCTCAGGAGCGCCATCGAGAGGGCGAGGGGGAGGTGCAGCATGAGAGTCCCTAGAACCGGAGGATCGTGGTCAGCCCGTAGCGGGCAAGATCGAGCTCATAGTTGCCGTTGCTATCAGGTATCAGCACACCTGACTCGCCGGGATCTTCGAGAGAGTAGACCGAAGTCGAGATGGTCCGCGCCTTGGGGAAGTACTTGTCGGCCGAGAGGCCGAGCGTGATCCAGGGCTTCGGGGTCCAGGCGACAGCCCCACGGATGTTGATCTGATCGTAGTCGATGTTGCTGGGGTGCACGTAGCCATCGGGCACGGTCTTCCCGAGGTTCCACACCCCGGCGCGCGCCTCCCAGGCCTCGGTGATGGGCACGATCACCAGCAGGCCCTCGGCGAAGGCGCTCTGCATGCCCGTGCGGGTCGTGGAGTCGCCGACCGCCGAGAGGTACTCGCTGGTGCTCAGGCCGTAGGAGTCCAGCAGATCCTGCATCACCTGATCCTCGGAGGCGATGCGCTGGTTGCTGAGCTCGCTCGTGTAGATGGAGAAGCTGGTCCAGTCGATCCAGGTCACCTCGGCCACGATGGAGACCGGCCCGGCGGGGATGGTGACGGCCAGGAAGGCCGCCGGCGGGAGCTGGAGCACGGTGTTGACGTCCGCGACCAGCGCGAGGTCCAGCGAGGTCGACGGGGTCATCTCCAGGGTGCCCGACATGTTCATCTTGAGCGCGGTTCGCACGGAGGCGTCCACGGAGAGGCCGTTCTCGCCGTGGTAGCGCAGGCCGAGGCCGTAGCCCAGCCCGCTCCCCTTCAGGGCGGTGCGCTGGCGCCCCTCCAGCAGCGGATCGCCCAGCTCCACGCCGGTGACCGGGCCGCCCAGCGCGCCGAGCACGATGGCGCCGGTGTCGATGGCCTTGTAGCCGCCCGTCGAGCCGATGCCGGTCCGGAGCACCACGCCGAGGGTCCAGCTTGGATCGAACTCCCACGCGGCCACCAGATCCGCCTCGATGACCTGGAAGCCGCCCTCGATGGTGAAGAAGCGCTGCTCCCCATCCTCGGGCTGCGGCTCACCGCCGCGCACGGCCAGCGGGAAGACCGCGAGGCCGACGCCGAAGTCCTTGATGGGCACCACGATCCCGGCCGACGGCGCGAGGCTGTTGGTGGTGCTGTTGTTGGGCCCGCCCTCGTAGGAGTCGAGCTGGTAGGTCACCCCCAGCGGCACCTTGGCGAGGTCGATGGCGATCTCGATGCCGTCGGGGTGCGCCGCGGCGGGCGTCCACGCGAGGCCGAGCACGCCGGGGGCATAGACGCCGCCCATAGCACCGATAGGTTCAGGGGTACCGAGCCCGGCGGGGGTGTACGCGGAGGCGGTCTGGAGGAGGAAGAGCAGGGGCAGCATCGCCCCGAGCATACCTCCCGCAGGCTGTCAGCGCGCGCGAACCCGGGCGAGCTGACACCCATCGATGATGTCCGCTGTGTCATTCAGCAGATCGATCTGGCTCCACAGGCTGCCGCAGATCCGCGCCTGCTGCCTGAGCGATCCCCCCGTGGCCGCGACCTGGAGCTGCATGGCGAGCCGCCCGACGCGGTTCGCCCAGATGCCCGTGGTGGCGATGGCGATGTACCGCGCCTCGGCGATGAGGCGCGTGCGGTCCCCCAGGCGGACCCAGTCGCGAATGCAGTAGAGGCGCTCCTCCAGCCATGTGGCGTACGCCCGGACCAGCTCGGCCCCGAAGCCGGTGTCCGTCATGAGCCCCGCGAGGGCGTCCTCTTCGTGTTCGTATGATCCCATTGCTCGCGCCTCTTGGTGCAGTCAATGGAGGATACGGATCGACGCGGCGCGGGACTTGAGGGGGGCGGGACAGAGGTCGCCTGTTTCTCCTCGGATCATCGAAGGCGAAGTTGAGAGCCCATCTCAATCATCCTCCCAGCACGCGATCGCGGGCAGCGCGTCGGACTCGCCCTGGTCCACCCACCAGGTCTCGGGCTGGGAGAACTCCCCCGCGTAGGGGTCGATGACCTCGCCGTCGGCAGCCTGGAGCTCAAAGTGCAGGTGGGGCTGGCTGGAGCGCCCGCTGGAGCCCACCAGCCCCAGCCGATCCCCGCAGGAGACGACGTCCCCCACCGCGACCGCGACGGAGTCCCGCATCATGTGCAGGTAGCTCGTCTGGTAGCCCCCCTCGTGCTCCAGCACGACCTTGTTGGCGATCATCGGGTAGCCGTCGCAGCTCACCTCGAAGGTCGTGAGATCGCCGTGGCAGCGGTCGTACTCACCGTCGTGGGTCTCGATGACCACCCCGTCCGCGGCGGCGAGGATCCACACCGAGCCGCTGTCCATGGCCTCCCAGGTGCCGTCGAGCAGGTAGTCCGTGCCGTCGTGCTCGTCGTAGCACCAGGGCTCGCCCGCGTAGTTGGTGCACAGGATCTGCTCGAAGCCTTCGTGGACCTCCGGATCGTGATCGACGCCGAGCACGGTCTCAAAGACCGTGTCGTCCTCCAGCGGGAGGGCGAAGGCCAGCGGCGCGCGGGCGATCTCCTCGCCGGTGTCGACCGCGGCTGTCTCCGACGGGGTGTCAGTGTCGCTTTTGGTAGTCGTACAAGACAAGATCAAGAGGAACATCGGGGTATCCTTGGTTTATGAAGATTAGCCGACGATCGCTGCTGACGGGAGCCAGCGCGGCCGCCCTGGCCGGGTGCCGAAGGCCCGATCCGACGCCCGCGCCCACGCTGACGCTCTCTCCCACCCGACCGCCCGCGGACTTCCACGCGGGCATGTCCCTGGCCCACGTCCACAGCGGCGAGCTGGGCTACGGCAGCGAGCCCTGCCTCGTCACTCTGAAGCGCCTCGTGGACCTCGGCGTGACCCACATCTCCGTGACCCCGTTCGGCTTCCAGGCCGAGCTCACCGACACCGCGATCCGCTTCGGCAACGCGCTGGATCGCTCGCTGCCCGACGACTCCCTCCTGGCGCTGGGGGTGCAGGCGCGATCCGTGGGCCTGAAGATCCTGCTGAAGCCCCACCTCTGGTCCAACGCCTTCTGGCGCGGGGAGTCCAGCCGCCAGGACATCAACCCGGGCAGCGAGGCGGGCTGGCAGTCGTGGTTCGAGGCCTACACGGCCTTCGCGATCCACTACGCCCGCGTCGCCGAGGCCATGGACGCCTCCATGTACTGCGTGGGCCTGGAGTACCTCACGGCCACAAAGCGGAACCCGGGGGCCTGGGCTGACGTCGCGGCGTCCTGCCGGTCGGTCTACGGCGGCGCGCTCACCTACGCCGCCAACTGGTGGGGGGAGATCGACGGCTTCACCGACTGGTCCGCCTACGACGCCATCGGGGTGAACGCCTACCCCCCGCTCAGCGAGGCCGGGAACCCCAGCACCGAGGAGCTGATCGCGGGCTGGGAGGAGCACCTGGATCAGCTCGACGCCATCCGCGGGCGCCACAAGAAGCCCGTGCTGCTCACCGAGGCGGGGCTGCCGGCGCTCAAGGGCGCGGCGGCGCGGCCCTGGGATCAGGGCCTCGACGGCTCGGAGGATCCCGACCTCCAGGCCCGCACCTACGAGGCGCTGCTGCACACCGCCAGCGCACGCTCCTGGGTCAAGGGCATCTACTTCTGGAAGGTCATGACCGACGGCAGCGGCAGCGATCCGTACATCCCGGCGCCGGAGACCGAGCGCATCCTGCGCCGCTGGTGGTCGACCGGGTAGCGATCGCCGCTGCTGTCAGCCCGAGCTGCTAGCCGGGGTCGGAGAGCAGGGCGTCGATGGTCTGCTGATCCGCGCCGGGGAACTCGTAGTCGCCGAACTCCTCGGCCTTGACCCAGCGGACCTCGTGGACGAGGTGCGCGGCGGGCTCGCCGCCGGTGATGGTCGCCCGATAGACCAGCAGGTCCAGCGTGTAGGCGTCGTACTCGTGGCTGACGTGGAGGGCCAGCTCGTTGACCTCGACGTCGATCAGGAGCTTCTCCTTGAGCTCGCGGGACAGCGCGTCCTGATCGGTCTCTCCGGCCTCGACGCGCCCGCCGGGAAACTCCCAGAGCAGCGGGAGAACGGCCTGTGGGCGGCGCTGGGTGATCAGGTAACGGCCGGCGCGCTCGATCTCGGCGGCGACGACGCGAACGTGGGGACGCGCGGAGTTGTCCATCATGGGCCCTGCCTCCTGGCCCCGCCCGGTTAACATGTGGTCGCGATCTGCACTACCAAGCTCATATTAAGCGGGTTTCCGGCCAGAGATTCGCGGCTATTCAGATCTCAACTTCACGGAGCTTCCCATGATCCGGTCCTCACTAAAGCGCGGCCTCAAGAAGGTTCTCGGCATCCCCAACCGCCCCGGGAATGTCCAGCCGCAGCACACTGAGTCCGCCCCCGCGCCCTCATCGCCCTCATCGCCCTCATCGGACGACGGCATGGATGACGTGGTCCAGGCCGTCGGCTTCGCGGACACCATCGAGAAAACCACCGCGGATACCGCGGCCGTGGATGCCGAGGCGCCCGTCGAGGCGGTCGAGGTCGCGGCGGCGCCCGCTGAGGAGCCCGTGGCCGCAGCAGCGGCGCCCGCAGCAGCGGCGCCCGCGGCGGAAGACGGCGCGATCGACCTCGAAGAGGTCCAGGAGATCCTCGATGACATGGTCCGCCCCGCGCTCCAGGCGGACGGCGGCGACATCACGCTGCTCAAGATCGAGAACAACGACATCTACGTGAAGCTCGTCGGCTCCTGCTCCTCCTGCCCGTCCTCCGTCATGACCATGAAGATGGGCGTCGAGGCCCTCCTCAAGGAGGAGTTCCCGATGATGGGTGAGCTGGTCCAGGTCGACGCGATGATGCCCCAGGCCTGAGGGCCCGGCTACACCGCCGCGATTCTCCGGAACAGCGACGGGACCGGCTGCGGTGAGAGCCACCCTTCGGCGATCCACTCATCGACTGGATCGTCGATGGCGACCTTGCCGACGTAGAGGTTCTCGATGGGGTTGCCGGCTTCCAGCCAGGCCTTCACCTGATGGAAGCCCACGAAGTACACCACATCCTTGGCGTAGACCCCCGGCACCGCCGGATCCGCCAGCCCCCGCTTGATGCGCTGGGTGATGCCCCAGGCCAGCGCCCGCCCGCCGACGTCGGAGATGCGGTTGTACAGCTCTCGAAAGCCCATGCGACGCGCCCAGTCGACGGCCTGAACCACCAGCCCCTGCCGCCAGCCGGTGCCGGGCGACTGAACCCCCGCGAGGTACTCCGCGTAGAGCGCGAGGCCCTCTTCGGTGACCAGGGAGTCCGGGGTGCCGCTGGCGAAGAGCTTGAGCGACTGACGAGCGCCGTTGGCGCTGCGCTGCGCGTGGACCTCGATCTCATGGACGATGAGCTTTCGGACATCGCGCTCGCGGAAGCGGGCCCGTGAGTTGACCTTGAGCAGGCGCTTGGGGCCGTCGACCAACACCCGCGCGGACATCACCGGATCCAGCTCCAGCGCCCAGTCGCGCATGTCGCGCTCATCCAGGGCCGCGCGGAGCGCGGCGACGAGATCGTGAGCGCCCAGGACGAAGCGAGCGCGATCGGAGGCGGGGCGTTGATCCGCCGCCTGCACCAGGAGCTCGTCATCGGGGTACCAGCACGCCTCGCGGGCCAGGGCATCGAAGGCCTCGGTCGTGCGGAGGGTCAGGGCGAGGATCAGCAGGCGATTGCGGTGGATCGCGCGGTTGAGCAGCTCCCCCATGGGGTGATCCCCGGGGGGCTTCAGCTGATCCAGCAGCCGCAGCTCCTCATCCGCCCAGTCCAGCTCGCGGTAAGCGAACGGAGGCGCCGGGGCGCCGGCGTCGAACGCCTTCCTCGCCTCTTGAGCGTTGATCGGGTTCAGATACTCGGAGAAGTGCCGCCGCTTGTGCAGAGCGTGAAGCGCGGCGTCCGCGTCTAGAAGCGATCGTGGGAGCGGGTTCGTCATCACGATGTATTTAGCGCAGGCGGGCTGGGAGCGCGCGCGCATGAAAGAACAACGTATGCGTACCGGCCTTCTTCTCGCGACAACTTGCCATCAGGCAACTCTTCAAGCTGCGGAGTCCCCATCCGAAATTCGACCGTGGAGGACAGAACTTTGTCAGAGCACCTCACTCCCGGGCCCCCCAGGATCCTCCTCGTCGACGACGATGTGTACGTCAGGCGGCTCATGCGTCGAATCCTCTATATCGAGGGTTACGACTTCATTGCGGCCGGGACTGCTCAAGAAGCCAGGGAGATTCTGGCTTCCGCCGAAGTCTCATTGGTCATCTCTGACATCCACATGCCCGGTGAGTCCGGGCTCGACCTCGTCCAGCATCAGCGCCACCTGGCCCCTCGATCCGTCTTCATCATGGTCAGCGGATACGGCGCGGGCTACCCGTCGAAGCTGGCCGGCGCGGAGCTCCCCATTGAGGCCCGCATCATCAGCATCGTCTATGACGCGTTGACCCACGAGGACGAGGTCATCGAGTACATGGGACAGCGTCGCGGTCGGCAGTTCGATCCGGATCCGCTGGATCTCTTCCTCTCCAACCCTCGACACCATTCGAGCGATTCGACTCACCACCCCCGACACACCAGGAGCGGCCCCGACGCCGCATCTCCGCGCGCGCGGGTAGCACACTGACAACCTCTCCGAGTACAGTGATCTCGCTAGGGAGGTCATCGTTGGGCGGGCAGGCGAGCGCGGAGCAGATCGCTGATGTCGAGCTGCTTGTCATTGAAGATGACGTGGGTGATGTCCTGCTGGTCCAGCGGGCGCTCTTGTCCGAGGGACTGCACGACTGGTCCGTTACGGTCGCGTCGACGCTCCGCCGGGCGAAGCAGCTCCTATCGCTGAAGCGGTATGACCTCATCCTCCTGGACGCCAACCTCCCAGACGCCACCCAGCCCCGCACCCTGGACGAGGTGCTCCTCCACGCGGGTGAGACGCCGGTGGTCATGCTCACCGGCGCCAACGATCCTGAGGAGGGGCGGGAGATCGTCCGTCGGGGCGCCCAGGACTGGATGCCCAAGCAGGATCTCCAGCCGCCGCTCCTGCGGCGTGTGCTGCAGCACACCCTTGAGCGGCAGCGGCTCAGGCTGCTGGAGCGCCAGATGAACCAGGCCGACAAGCTCTCGAGCCTGGGGAAGCTCGCCGCCGGGGTGGCGCACGAGATCAACAACCCCGCCGCCTTCGTCCTGATGAACCAGGAGGTCGGCCTGGGGCTGGTCAACGATCTGCGGCTCAAGCTGCGCGAGCGCCCGGACTGTCAGGAGCTGCTCTCCCTCCTCGAAGAGCTCCTGACGGACAACAGAGAGGGCCTCACCCTCATCCGCTCCATGGTGTCCGATCTGAGCGGCTTCGCCCGCATGGAGCGCGACGAAGCAGAGCAGATCGAGCTGAACGCGCTCATTCAGCAGGTCTGCAATCTGGCCTCCCGCACGCTCCGCCGCCGGGCCAAGCTGACCCTCTCGCTGGTCCCGCTGCCCCCGATCATCGCCAACCGCGATCGCCTCACGCAGCTCCTCCTGAACCTGCTCACCAACGCAGCCCACGCCGTCCCCGCCGACGCCCCACACAGCAACCACATCACCATCCGGACGACCTTCGAGGACGACGTCATCAGCATCTTCGTCGAGGACAGCGGGGTCGGCATCCACCCCCGGGATCTCCCGCACATCTTCGAGCCCTTCTTCACCACCAAGCCGTCCGGTGAGGGCACCGGGCTGGGGATGACGCTCGTCGCCGAGACCGCCCGCCAGCACAGAGGCCACGTCGAGGTAGAGAGCCAGCTCGGTGAGGGGACCTGTATACGCGTCGTGATCCCCCGGGACACGGGCCTGAAGGAGGCACCTCCAGCCCCGGCCGTGCGCCCCTACGATCCTGAGCCTGTGAGGCACCTGCTCCGCAGCATCAGCGACAAGCCCCTCGGTTGAGGCTGCACAGCGAGAGTCGTTACCTGGAAAACGGCATCGGGCTGGCGCTCGTTCGGCGTATCATTGAGCAGGGTGGCGGGCAGATTACGCTCACCTCCGAGCTCGGGGTGGGCTTCACCTTCACCTTCACCCTGCCTGGCCCACCGCCAGCGAGGACCGAAGCATGAGACCGATCAACGTCCTGATCGTCGACGATGACGAAGCCGATATTCTGCTGACGCGGCGCTCTCTGGAGAACGACAAGCTGCTGGTGGAGGTGCACGAGGTGCACGACGGTGAGCAGTGCCTCGCCTTCCTCCGCGGCGAAGCGCCCTATGCGGGCATGCCCCGCCCCGAGCTCATCCTGTTGGACCTGAACATGCCGAGAATGGGAGGGCTGGAGGTGCTGGAGGCGCTGCGCGCCGACGAGGAGCTGCGCACCATCCCTGTGGTGGTGCTGACGACATCAACGTCGGAGCGGGACATCCTCAAGAGCTACAACCTGAACGCCAACTGCTTCATCAGCAAGCCCGTAAACCTGAAGGAATTTCAGCGTGTTATCGGAGCACTGGAGCAGTTCTGGTTCACCGTGGTCCGCCTGCCTTCGGCATAGTGAAGCGGAGGTGCGCGCCGCCGCCCTCGGAGGGCTCCACCCAGGCGCGCCCGCCGATCTGCTCGACGCGACGAGCGACGATGGCCAGCCCCATCCCAGCGCCCGGGACAGCGCGCGGGTGCAGCCGCACAAAGGGCTCGAAGATGCGCTCGGCGTCAGCGTCCGGGACGCCCCTGCCGTTGTCTGACACCCCGAGCACCCAGGCATCACCGCGCTCCTCGGCGGTGAAGGTCAGCCGCAGCGCCTCGTTGGGATCCGCGTACCGCAGCGCGTTCTCCAGCCCCCTCCGGTAGCAGTCGATCAGGAGATCGCGGTCCATCCGCAGCGCCGGCAGCGCCTCCCAGCGAGTCGCGATCTCCCCCACTCCCGCGCTCAAGAGCGCCTGCTCGGCGCAGGCCCGGGTCTGCAATGACGCCATCACCAGCTCGCGACGCCCCACCCGGGAGAGCACCAGCAATCCCTCCAGCATGGCCTGCATGCGCGACGACGCGTCCAGGACATAGCTCAGATCCTCCGCCGCCCGGGCCGGCAGATCATCACCCAGGTCACGACGCAGGAGCTGAGAGAAGGCGCTGATCTTCCGAAGGGGCTCCTGGAGGTCGTGGCTGACTCGGTAGAGGAGCCGCTCCATCTCCGCGTCTTTGTCGCTCAGGGCGCGGCGAAGCGCCTCGACTTCTTCCTGTGCATCCATCGATCTGCTCTTCTCCCAGTTCGTTAAATACCACGCAGGAGACCACACCATGGACATCGCTCAGCTCCCCCCAGCCCAGCTCCGCGCGCTGCTCCCCGACTGGCTGCTCGGATACGTCCGCTCAGCAGACGCCGCACAGACCGCCGAGATACGCGCCGCCGCCGACGCCGCCGTGGCGGCCATGGACGACGCCACCATCACTGAGGGGCTGGCGGCCTACGCGGCGCTGGGCGACGGCTACACCATCCACCGCGCTCACCCCATGGCGCAGCGCCTCGGCCGCGCCTTCATGGCGCCCATCACCCAGGGGAGCGAGGTCGTCGGCGCCGCGCGCCTGGAGGCGCTCACAGGGCGGCCGCAGGTCTGGATCGGGAACCACCTCTCCTACGTGGACACCCAGGCGACCGACGCCCTCCTGACAGCAGCGGGGCTGTCGCAGATCGCGGATCGGCTGCTCACGGTCGCCGGCCCCAAGGTCTACAGCGATCCCTTCCGCCGGCTGGCCGCGCTGGGGGTGAACACCCTGAAGACCCCGCAGTCCTCGACCCTCTCCACCAACGAGTCGGCGATGAGCCCCAGGGAGCTGGCGAAGCTGGCCATCTCCTGCGTGCGCGCCGCGGAGCAGTGGCGCGTCGAGCAGGGGCCGGTGCTCATCTATCCGGAGGGCACGCGGAGCCGCACCGGTCAGCTCGGGCCGTTCCTGCGGGCCGTCGCGCGCTACGTCCGCGCGACCCCGGAGCTGGTCATCGTGCCCGTCTGTGTGAGCGGAACGGAGCGCCTCTTCCCCATGGATGAGCGCATGTACCCACAGCCGGTGCGCCTCGCCGTCGGTGAGCCCTTCCTCGCCTCGGAGGCCGGTCGGGGCAAGACCGCCGTGCTGGAGGAAGCGCGGCGGCGCCTGCTCGATGTCGCCCCCGAGGCATACAAACCTGAAGACGGCGTCTCCCCGGTCGACTGATACTCTCCAGGGGGAGGTACAGCTGGAGACAACGTCACTCAAAGAGCTGGAGTCCCGACAGCGTCGGCTCCACCTCCTGCACAACCCCATCTCCGCGGCCATCATCCTCGCCTGTGGTCTCCTCGCGACCGCAAGCGCCTGGTTCTTCGCGACCTCCGCGCTGGAGGAGCGCACCCAGGAGCGGTTCGACAATCGAGCGGACGAGATCCAGCACGCGATCCGCGATCGCATGATCGTCTACGAGCAGGTGCTCTGGGGCGGAGTCGGGCTGTTCAATGCGTCGGAGGCCGTCAACCGGGACGAGTGGCGGGCCTACGTGGAGACCACGGACATCGGGCAGCTCTGGCCGGGGATCCAGGGCGTCGGCTTCAGCGTCCCGCTCGCCCCCGATGAGGTGGACGCGCACATCGCTGATGTCCGAGCGGAGGGCTTCCCGGAGTACACCATCCTCCCAGCGGGTGAGCGCCCGGAGTACTCCGCGATCGTCTTCCTGGAGCCCTTCGACTGGCGCAACCAGCGCGCCTTCGGCTTCGACATGTGGTCCAACGAGATGCGCCGCGCCGCCATGACCCGCGCCAGGGACACCGGAGAGGCGTCGACATCGGGGGTCATCACCCTCGTCCAGGAGACCAAAGAGGACGTGCAGCGGGGCTTCCTGACCTATGTGCCGGTCTACGAGCCCGGCGCCCCCCTGGAGACCCTGGGGCAGCGCCGCGCGGCCTTCCGGGGCTGGGTCTACAGCCCCTTCCGCATGGGGGATCTGATGACAGCGGCGCACAACCTGGAGGAGAGCGGGGTCAACTACGAGCTCTTCGACGGAGACGCGATCGTCGAGGAGGTCCTCCTCTACGACAGCAACGCGGTCTTCGACGGCGACGCGCACACCGACGACGCGCTGTTTCACCGCGCGACCATCGATCTCCAGGGCCGCACCTGGACCATCCTCTTCCACGCCGACGAGTCCTTCGCCTCGGCCGATGAGAAGAACCAACCCATGATCATCGCGGGCATCGGCCTCGCCGTTGATCTGCTGTTGTTCTACGTCCTCACCGCCCTGATGTCCCTGAACAAGCGCGCCGCCAGCCTCGCCAGGGAGCAGACCGACGCGCTGTTTGAGCGGCAGAAGGGGCTGGAGGAGGCCCTGACCCACAACGAGCGCCTGCTGGCGATCATCAACGGCTCCACGGACTTCATCGGCTACGCGGACACCAGCGGCCAGGTGGAGTTCTCCAACGACTCCTTCCAGGCTCTGCTGAGAAAGGACAGCGCGCCGGGGGGGCCCTCGCGGATCAGCGAAATCCACCCGGACTGGGCGAACGAGCTGATCTTGAAGGAGGGCATCCCCGCGACGCTGGAGCACGGCTCATGGCGCGGCGAGACCGCGATCCTCACCCACGACGGCCGCGAGGTACCCGTCGATCAGCTCATCCTGGCCCACCCCGATCCGAACGGCGTGGTGACCCACACCTCAACCGTGATGCGGGACATGAGCCGGCAGCGCGCGATGGAGGCGAAGCTCCGCCGCTCCAATGAGGAGCTGCTGCAGTTCGCCTTCGTCGCGAGCCATGATCTCCAGGAGCCCCTGCGTCAGCTCATGACCTTCTCCGAGCTGCTCCAGGAGACCCACGGCGACGCGCTGACTGGCAGCGGCCAGAAGTACCTCGGCTACATCCGCTCGAGCGCCAGCCGCATGCGGCAGCTGATCAACGATCTGCTGACCTACTCCCGGGTGAGCCAGGAGTCGGTGCGCCCCTCGCTCTGCTCCGCGGGGGATGCGCTGATGCTGGTGATCTCCCAGCTCGGCGACGAGCAGCGCGCCTGCGTCTCCAGCACCCCTCTGCCCGATCTGGTGTTCGTGGCTCACCAGCTCTCGCAGCTCCTCCAGAACCTCATCACCAACGCCCTGAAGTATCAACCAAAGGACCAGACGCCTGAGGTCCATCTCTCGGCGGCGCGCGCGCGCAGCGGCTGGGAGTTCTCGGTCCGGGACAACGGCATCGGGGTGGAGGAGCGCTTCCACGAGCGCATCTTCGAGCCCTTCAAGCGGCTCCACAACAGAAAAACCTACGCCGGGACAGGCGTAGGTCTCAGTATCTGCAAGCAGATCGTGGAGCGTCGCGGTGGCCGCATCTGGGTAGGAGACGCGCCCGATGGCGGAAGCGTCTTCTACTTCTCGGTCCCGGACTCGGTCCCGAGAGCGCTCGACGAAGCTACTTGACCGAAGCGGTCAGCGCGCCGAAGCTGCGCTCGTAGAGGCCTCGCAGGGCCACCCGGGTCTCGTCCTTCACCGTGCGGCTACCGGTGCCGCAGAAGTGGGGGGACTCGATGACGGGCACGCCGCGGTTCCAGTCCTCGCCGGTCCAGCGGAACCAGGCCTGCTTGTTCTGGTCGAAGACCCAGAGGTTCTTGTGCCACATGCGGGCCAGCTCGACGGACCAGCCGGTGCCACCCTTGACGGTGCCGTCGTCCTGAATCTCACCGACAACGAACACCTGCTGGGCGCGGCTGACCTGATGCCAGAGGCTCTGGAGCACCCGGCGGATCATGGTGCCCTCGGAGAAGGTCCGGTTCAGGCGGCGGGAGACGTACAGCAGGGAGACGTCACCAGCGGACATCTCGTGGCTGGAGAGGACGTAGCGCCCGCGCTCGCGGAGCTGCTGGTGACCCTCGAAGGTGAAGTTGACCTCCTTGACGTCCCAGGCCTCGGACAGCTCGCCGAAGACCGCCTCAGCGCCAACGGCGCCGCCGGAGTACAGCGCGCAGTCGGTCGCGCGGGGCGACCAGGGGCCGGTCGCCGGATCCCACACATCCTCACCCACGACCAGCAGGCTGGAGGGGTCCATGTGGAGGTTGATGTCCTTCTCGGGAGCCTCGCCGTGCACCTTGCGGGTGCTGAGCTGGACCGTATCGGCGACAGCTTCCAGGGCGATGATCGTGGAGAAGGAGTCGGCCTTATGAAAGACCTCGTCGTCCTCACGATGAGTCCGAGCCGACACCCAGAGGGCGAAACCGCGCTCCTTCGACAGAGCGGCGAGGGCCTCCAGGGCGTCACCCTCGGGGTAGCCATCGAGGATGACCACATCGGGGCGGAAGTCCATCACCTGCGCGTCCAGGTCCAGCGCCTGCCGCAGAGTCTCTGTGGAGAACTCCGAAGCCGGGTAGGCGTGGATGAGCCGGTTGCGCTCGACCTTGAGCGCGTGGCGCTCAGGGCCGGACACGCGGGCGGCGCGGGCGAGGTTGGCGAAGATTTCGTCGTAGTAGGACCGGACGTGCTCGGCGCCAGAGCGCAGAGAGACGTGCAGGACCTTCTTGCCGCGAAGCAGACGATCGAGGGCGATGTGAACCAGGAAGGGGCTCTTGCCCACACCCGGACGTCCGACGACCGCACCCAGCTCGCCGGGGGCGAGCCCGCCGTGCAGGGACTTGTAGAAGACCTGCATTGGGCTGCGGTCCAGGATCAAGTGCTCGTTCATGGTGAACCTCCGAGAGACTTGGCGAGGGCGCGATCAGCTGGGGTCAGCTGGCCGCACGCTCCTCCTGGTACTTCTTGATCAGCTCCTCGGCGACGGCATCGGGGGCCTTCTGGTACCGGGAGAACTCCATGGAGAACTCGGCCTTGCCTTGCGTCGCGGAGCGAAGCGCGGTGGCGTAGCCGAACATCTCAGCGAGCGGGACATCAGCCTCGACCGTTGAGAAGCCGTCGGCCTCCGTGGTGCCAACGACCATGCCGCGACGCTGCATCAGCGTCTGCACCATCTGGCCGTGGAACTCGGCGGGGCCCTCGACGGACACCTTCATGACCGGCTCCATCACGATGGGCTTGGCCCTCGAGTACACCTGCCGGAAGGCGCCGCGAGCGGCAGCCTGGAAGGCGTTGTCGGAGGAGTCGACCGCGTGGGACTTACCGTCGTTGATGGTAAAGCGCAGCCCGGTCACCTTGGCGCCGATGAGCTGGCCCTTGGCCATCATCATCTTGAAGCCCTTGTCGCAAGCGGAGATGAACTCCCGGGGGATGGAACCACCGACGATCTTGTCGACGAACTCGTACTCGGCCTCGATCGGCTCGACGAAGCCCGCGACGCGGCCGAACTGACCGGAGCCACCCGTCTGCTTCTTGTGCAGGTAGTCGAACTCGGCCTCGCGGCTGATGGTCTCGCGGTAGGCAACCCGGGGAGGGGAGACCGTCACCGGCGCGTCGTACTCGCGACGCATGCGCTCGATGTACACCTCGAGGTGTAGCTCGCCCATGCCCGCGACCACGGTGTCACCGGTCTCATCATCCGTTGAGACGCGGAAGGTCGGATCTTCCTTGGTGAAGCGCCGGAGGGCCTTCGACATGTTCGCCTGGGCCTTGTTGTTCTCCGGCGTCACGGTCAGGGAGATGACCGGGTCGGGCACGAAGATGGACGTCATCGCCAGCGGCTGGGAGCCGTCGGTGAAGGTGTCCCCGGAGTAGCAGTCGACTCCGAACAGGGCAATGATATCGCCAGCATAGGCGATCTCGATGTCCGCCATCTCATCCGAGTGCATACGAACGAGGCGGCCAACCTTGACCTTCTTGTTCGAGCGGGAGTTGTAGATGAAGTCGCCCTTGGTGATCTGCCCGCGGTAGATACGCAGGTAGGTCAGCTGGCCGTACCGACCGTCCTCCAGCTTGAAGGCCAGGGAGGCCATCGCGCCGTTGGGGTCGAGGGGCACGTCCACCTCGGTCTCCTCACCGTCCTTGCCGATGAGCAGGCCGGTGTTGGTGACGTCGGTGGGGCTGGGCAGGTACGCGATGACCGCATCCAGCAGCTTCTGAACGCCGCGGTTCTTGTAGGCGCTGCCCAGGAAGACCGGAGTCATCTGGAGGGCAATCGTCGCCTTGCGAACAGCGTCGTGGATGATCTCAGGGGTGACCTTCTCATCGAGGAGGGCCTCCGTGAGCTCATCGGAGAACATCGACACGGCGTCGAGCATCTCCTCGCGGAAGGACTCGGCTTCTCCAAGCAGATCCGCGGGGATATCAAACTCGAGGATCTCGTCGCCGTTGGGGCCGGCGAACTCGACGGCCTTCATGGTGACGAGGTCGATGACGCCCTTGTGCTTGTCCTCAAGGCCCCAGGGCAGCTGCATCAGCACAGCGTTATGGCTGAGCTTCTCGATGAGCTGGTCGCGAACCCGGATCGGGTTGGCGCCCTGGCGGTCACACTTGTTGACGAAGGCCACGCGAGGGACGTTGTAGCGCTTCATCTGACGGTCAACCGTCAGACTCTGCGACTGCACACCAGCCACCGAGCACAGCACCAGGATGGCGCCGTCCAAAACCCGCAGGGCGCGCTCCACCTCGATGGTGAAGTCGACGTGTCCCGGGGTGTCGATGATGTTGATGTGGTGGTCTTTCCACTCAGCATGCGTAGCGGCGGACTGGATCGTAATCCCGCGCTCACGCTCGAGCTCCATGGAATCCATTTTTGCGCCGACACCATCCTTACCGCGAACCTCATGGATCGCGTGGATGCGGTCGGTGTAAAACAGAATTCGCTCAGTAAGAGTGGTCTTACCGGAGTCGATATGCGCGCTGATACCGATGTTGCGGATCTTCTCGAGGTCCAAAGACACCTCAACCTCCCTGGTAGCCGAGGGGCCGCACGAATACCCCTCTGCCCGATATGCGGCAAGGCGCGATTCCAATAAATCGCGCGGTTGCCACAGCGAAAATATAGTTGATACGCTGTGTTTCAGCGAATGTTGGATTTCCTGAAAACCTCGCCCGTTTTCTGCCTCAACACCGCCCCTCCAGACGTCGAAGAGCAGAGGAGACGCATCGCTCCCTGATGTGAGGGGCCGCGACGCGCGAAGCGAGGGCGCCAAGCCTTCGAGCCCCGCAGGTCCGAGCTGACCACGCAGCCGCTGAGCGACGGGGCCGATCTCTGGATGACGTAGCTCTCCGGAGACGTCAGCTGCCTCATGCTGATCGCGATGGAGCACGGGTGCGCCGAGGGCCTCGCCCGAATCCTGCTCGGCGACTCGGTGCATCCGCTGACTGACGCGTCCATCTTGGAGCTGGTCGAGCAGCTCATCGAGATGTTCCTGGAGGACATCACCAAGCTCGCGGAGCGGCCGTGAGCCTCCCTGAGGGCGCCACCTTCTGCAGCGTCCCCCTGAAGAGCCCCCTCGGCTGGATGCGCCTGATCTTCCAGGTCTGAGCGCTCTCAGTGCCCTCGGCGCTCACTCTCAGCCCGCTGCCATCTCCGACAGCGCCCGCCGGGTGAAGACGCTGGCCATGTGCCGCCGCCAGCCCGGATCACCCTGGATGGCCTCCTGCGGGCGGGTGCGCTTGTGCACCAGCGCCGCGATGGCGTCGATGGCTGCCTCGTCCAGGGGCTTGCCCAGGAAGGCGTCCAGGCCCTTGATGGGCTTGGGCTGCGGGTTGGCCGCGCCCACCACGATCTCCAGGGATGTGGGCGCCGGGCCGTCGAAGGTGCCGATGACCGCCACGCCGATCTGCGGGAAGTCGATGGCGCCGCGCATCCGCAGCTTCTGGTAGCGGCCCTTGAAGCCCGCGGCGGGCTTGGGGATCCGCACCCGGGTGAGCAGCTCGCCCTTCTCCAGCTTCAGGTGGTCCATCCCGTTGAAGCGGTAGAGGTCACGCATGCCGAGCTCGCGCTCGCCGCCAGGCCCCAGCAGGGTGATCGAGGCGTCCAGCGCCAGCAGGACGGGCACCGTGTCCGCGCTCTGGGCCGCCACGCAGGTCTTGGGGCCGTCGATGACGTGGCACCACGTCCCCTCCTTCTTCAGGCAGTACCCCAGCGCCTGCCGCCAGAAGTGCGTCTGGTTGTAGAAGAGGCAGCGGGTGTCCAGGAGGATGTTGCCCCCGAGGGTTCCCATGCGGCGGATCTGCGGCCCGGCGACCAGCCCGGCGGCCTCGGCCAGCGGCGGCAGCAGCGCGCGCACCAGCGGCTCCCGGGAGAGGGCGTCGAGGGTCACGCCCGCGTCGATGAGCAGGTGATCGCCGGCGTCGGTGACCCCACCCTTCGGCAGCCCGGCGAGGCCGATGACGTGCGCGGGGGTGAAGAGGCGGTGCTTGATGTTGGGCAGCAGATCCGTGCCCCCGGCGACGTACATGGCGCCGCCGCCCGCGTTGTTGTCGTGCCAGGCGGCGACGGCGTCCGCGGCGGCGCGGGGGGCGTGGTACTGGAACTCGGGCATGCGCAGCATGGTTACTTCCCTCCCATGCGCGCGGCCTCGGCCTCGGCGATGGCGGCGAGCACGCGCTCGGGTGTGAAGGGGATGCGGCGCAGGCGGACGCCCACCGCGTCGTAGATGGCGTTGGCGACCGCGGGGATGATCGGGTGCAGCGGGCCCTCGCCGGCCTCCTTGGCGCCGTAGGGGCCGCCGGGGTCGATGGTCTCCACGATGCTGGCGTGCAGGGCGGGGGTCTCGATCGACGTGGGGATGCGGTAGTCCAGCAGGTTGGGCGCGTAGAGCAGGCCGTCGGGGCGGTAGACCTGGGCCTCCATCAGCGCCTCGGCGTAGCCCATGTAGACGCTGCCCTCGATCTGGCCCTCGACCAGCACGGGGTTCAGCGCCCGGCCGCAGTCGTGGGCGGCCCAGACGTTCTTCACGGTGACGATGCCCGTCTGCGGGTCCACGTCGACCTCCGCGACGTGGGCGGTGGTGGAGTAGGCGGGGCTCGCCCCGATGGTGCCGCCCCGGTACTTGCCGCCGGTCGCCCGGGTGCGGTAGCCGCCGGTGGTGCCGAGGGTGCCCGTCGCGGCCTCGGCGAGGATGAGGGCCTCGCGGCTGGAGAGCTGCCGGCCCGAGCCGTCCTCGTCATAGACCTTGTCGTAGACGAAGCCGAGGCCCACGCCGACCCGCTCGACCTCGATCTCCCAGTGGGCGGCGACGCTCTCGACGATGCGCTTGCGCAGCTTGCGGGCGGCCTCCTGGGCGGCGGTGCCGCACATGAAGGTCACGCGCGACGAGTAGGCGCCGAGGTCCACGGGGGTGAGGTCCGTGTCGGAGGAGACCACCACGATGTCGTCCGGCGGCACCCCGGTCTCCTCGGAGACGATGTAGGCCAGCATGCCGTCGCTGCCCTGGCCGATGTCGCTGGCGCCGCAGAAGATGGTGATCTTACCGGAGCGATCGCCCCGGAGCTGCACCCCGGACTGGGGCATCTCGTTGGGGTAGACCGGGTAGGCCGTGCCCGAGATGTACATGGAGCAGGCGACGCCGAGGCCCGCGCCGAAGGGCAGCTTGCCGTGGCGGTCCCTCCAGCCGCTCGCCGCCTCCACCGCGTCCAGGCACTCCGGCAGGCCCGTCGAGGGCACCAGCTGGCCGTTGACCGTCTCGGAGCCGGGGGTCAGAGCGTTGCGCCGGCGGATCTCGATGGGGTCGATCTGGAGCTTGTCGGCCAGCTCGTCGAGCGCGCACTCGAAGGCGAAGCGGGGCTGCACCGAGCCGTGGCCGCGCTTGGGGCCGCAGCAGGGCTTGTTGGTGTAGACCCGGCGGGAGCGGAAGCGGTAGGCCGGGAAGTCGACGGGGCCGGTCAGCAGCTGGCCCGCGTAGTAGGTCGTGACGAGGCCGAAGGAGTGGTAGGCGCCGCCGTCGATGACGATGTCCGACTCGACCGCCGTGAGCTTGCCGTCGGCGTCAGCGGCCATGGACATGCTCATCTCCATGGGGTGCCGGCCGCGGTGGCTGTAGAAGACCTCCTCGCGGGTGTAGAGGATCTTCACGGGCCGGCCGGCCTTCTTGGAGAGCCACGCGACGCAGAACTCCAGGTCGAAGGGCTCGGACTTGCCGCCGAAGGCCCCGCCCAGCGCCGGCTGGATCACCCGGATCTTCGACTGGGGCACCTCCAGCACGTCCGCCAGGGTGCGGTGCAGGTAGTGGGGCACCTGGGTGGCGCTCCAGACGGTGAGCTGGCCGTCGGCGGACCAGCTCGCCAGCGCGCAGTGGGGCTCGATGGGGGCGTGGGTGGAGCCCTCGTAGTGCCAGGTGTCCCGCACGACCGCCGCGCCGGCGGCGAAGCCCTCGTCGACCTCACCGAACGTCAGCTCGACCTTCTTGCAGATGTTGTCCTTGCGGTCGCGGCCCTTCCAGTCCTTGGCGTGGATGAGCGGCGCGCCCTCAGCCAGCGCCGCCGCCGGCTCCACCGCCGCGGGCAGCACCTCGTACGCGACCTCGATGAGGTCCAGGGCGATGTTGGCGGTCTCCTCGTCGACCGCCGCCACCGCCGCGACGCCGTCGCCGACATAGCGGACCTTGTCGGTCGCCAGGGCGGTCTCGTCGGGGGTCCAGGGGATGACGCAGTAGGGCCTGGGCAGCTCCGCGCCGGTCATCACGGCGAACACCCCCGGCAGCGCCTCGGCCTTCGAGGTGTCGATGGACACGACGCGGGCGTGGGCGTGGGGGGAGCGCAGGATCTTGCCGTGGGCCATGCGCGGCAGGGTCAGGTCGTCGGCGTAGATGGCCTCGCCGGTCGCCTTGGCGATGGCGTCGGCCTTGCGGCCCTTGGCGCCGAGCACGATGAAGCCCTCCGCGGGCTCGCCGTACTTCAGGGTCACCTGCCGGGCCATGCCGTCGGCGGCCATGCGGACGGCCTCGAAGATCTTGGTGTAGCCGGTGCAGCGGCAGAGGTTGCCGGACAGCGCCTCGCGGATCTGATCATCCGAGGGGTTCGGGGCCTCGTTGAGCAGGGCCCGGGCCGACAGGATCATGCCCGGCTGGCAGAAGCCGCACTGCAGGGCCCCCGCGACGTCGAAGGCGCGCTGGACGGGGTCCGGGCCCTCGGGGGCGGCGAGGCCCTCGATGGTGGTGATCTCCCGGCCCTGGCTGGCGATGGCCAGCGAGCAGCAGGCCAGCACGGGGTCGCCGTCGACCAGCACGGTGCAGGCGCCGCAGTCGCCCTTGTCGCAGCCCTGCTTGGTGCCGGTGAGGCCCATCTCGTAGCGGAGCACCTCCAGCAGCGACCAGTGGTGGGGGGCGGCGACCTCGTGGTCCTCGCCGTTGACCCGCAGGTTGAGGATGGACTTCATGG
>Ga0316204_10005065_pt1 | contig 22488 bp, 18 predicted proteins | sample 6monrhotite_MG_2_FD_205661 | JGI IMG/M metagenome (GOLD analysis project Ga0316204, IMG submission 205661) | Microbial mat bacterial communities from mineral coupon in-situ incubated in ocean water Damariscotta River, Maine, United States -... | ecosystem: Environmental > Aquatic > Marine >... | reverse complement strand
GCGTGACGGCGCAGAGGTGCCGGTTAGTATTGTTTACAAAAAAGGCTGGGCTAAAAACTCAGGCGCGCCACTACATTTGTATGGCTACGGCGCATACGGGCTGGGTATGAGCCCGTCTTTCTCGTCTGCGCGGCTTTCGTTGCTGGACCGGGGCTTTGCTTATGCAATTGCCCATGTTCGCGGCGGTGATGAAATGGGTTACGGCTGGTACGAAGCGGGCAAGCTGGATGCGCGCGAGAATACGTTTAACGACTTTGTTGATGTGGCTCGGGCGCTGAACAAGCAGGGCTATGCGGATGTTGGCGGTATTAGCATATCTGGCGGTAGTGCGGGCGGCGAACTGATGGGCGCAGTTTTAAATCAGGCTCCTGATTTATTCAAAGGCGCAGTGTTGCATGTGCCCTTTGTTGATGTGTTGAATACAATGCTGGATGCAAATTTGCCGCTTACGCCGATTGAATGGCCTGAATGGGGTAATCCTATTGAAGACAAGGCAGCATACCAAACAATTGCGGCCTATTGCCCCTACAGCAATATCGAAGCGAAAACCTATCCGCCCATGCTGGTAACCGGCGGATTGAACGACCCGCGCGTAACATACTGGGAACCTGCAAAATGGACTGCAAAGCTGCGTGCGACCAAGGTGGACAACAATCTTCTAACGATGAAAATTAATATGGGTGCGGGGCACGGTGGCAAGTCTGGCCGGTTTGAAAGGCTGCATGAAGTAGCAGAAGAATATACATTCTTGTTAATGAGTTTTGGGCTTGATTATAAATAACCAAACGTTTGGTTGGGAATTTTAATGGCTAAAGAAAATACATATTCAAGGACAGAATGTAGCCTTTCCAGTAATATTTTTGAAAGCGACCGGTTGCGCCTGCGGCCCTTTGAGGGGAAAGATGTCGAGGCCTTTTGGCAAATGCGCCGCAACCCGGATGTGATGGAATTTATTCCACTTGAGGTGGCCACCAGCCGGGAGGAGATATATCAGGAATTTGCTGATGCGCTGGCGGTGGGCGAGCGTTTCAAGTTTTTTCGTGCAGTAGAATGGAAAGTGGCACCTGCGGGCAAGGAAGGTTTTATGATCGGCTGGGTATTGTTCCGCCCCACTGATGATGGCCGCTTTGTTGAGCTGGGATATTGGTTTCTGCCCGAAGCGTGGGGACAAGGGCTTGCGACCGAGGCCTCAAAAGCGATGATTGCAGGACACCGGGAGGCCGTTGGTGTGCCGTTTGAAGATATTTATGCCGAAGTTTATGTTGGCAATGACGCCAGTCGTCATGTGCTTGAAAAAACCGGCCTTGCAGTGAGCCACGAGGGTGATTTTGAGGGGCGGCTCACTTGGGTGATGTATGGGAAGTCCAGCCAGATTTAATCTCAGGTGGCGGCGTTTGAATGCAAATGTTCAAACGTTGGCACCATGCCCGACAGATCATAACCGGCATCCTTGGCGCTGTTTAAAATTTCAGGTGTTTTGAGACCGCCAACAAAGGCTTCTGCCAGACCCCACAAAGTGCAGCTGCGTGTGCCTGTGCGACAGTAAGCAAGCACTTTATCACTGTCACGCAGGGCAAAGCTCATGCTTTCTATGCCTTCCATAGTCATTTGACCGGGGGTTATGGGAATGAATGCCCATTTGATGCCCTTGCTTGCAGCATAGCTAGCCAGTTCTTCGTTGGTGGGCTGGCCCTCTTCTTCACCATCAGGGCGGTTATTGACAATTAAGGTAACACCCATATCTGCGGCCTCATCAATGCAGGCCGTACTAATCTGGGGTGACACGGTAATTTTGCTGGTTAACTGCTTGAAGTCGCTCATGGGCTTGCCTCGTTTTTCTGAGATGTTTCTGTATGCTAGATTAGGCCGGTTAAGAAAAGGTAAGCCTGGTATTAGATGGTAATTTTCTACAAAGGCGCGTTGGAATAATAATGCCATGCCAATAAGGCCATCACGCTGCGGTGTGGTTTCCAGCGATTGCCGATTTCGTCGCACTGTTTCTCCGTCGGGCGGCCTTCCATGCCGACGATACGGCCAATGCCTACACGAACAGCCAAGTCACCAACTGGCATAATATCGGCGCGGCCCAGTGAGAACATCAAGTACATATGGGCGCTCCATACGCCTAATCCTTTCACGGCGGTAATTGCCTCAATGGCAGCCTTATCTGAAAGGACAGCAAGTGCATCAAAGTCAAGAGTACCGTCGTTTATTGTTTCACACAGGGACCGTACATAATTAATCTTCTGGCGCGAAAGGCCTGCCCCGCGCAGCGCTTCATCGCTAATTTTTACATAGTCGTCAGGCACCGCTGTTTCGCCAGCCAAGTCTTGCACGCGTCCCCAAATAGTGGCTGCGGCTTTTACAGAAAGTTGCTGGCCAACAATTACCCGCAGCACAGTACTAAAGCCCTGCGGGTTGATACGCTCAAGGGGATACCCGACAAGCTCTATCGCAGCAGCAACGTCTTTATCTGTTTGCGCCAGTTTATCAAGGCCCGCTTCTATATCCGGCGTGGTAAGAGCAAAATTCATTGTTTAAATCACCAAATGTTCCAGACGTGCCAATTTAACGGCTGGTACTGCTTTAAGGGTTTGCTGCAGGTTGCGTGCGGCTTCTTCACACATGTGTTTTACCGTCACGCTTACAGCAAGATAGCTATCCCCCTGGCTAACGGCATTTACAGCTGTTGGAGAAATATTGGCTTGTGCAAACTGGTTTAATACATAGGGCAGGCTTGCCGGATTGTTTGTTAAAAGTAGCTCAAAACGATTAGTCAAATTAAGGGGCGCAGACATGGGCGCAGCTCCTGTAAGCAATGGTATATTGGGATCGAACATCAGGGCCCGGCTTCCCGCACAATGCTTATGGGGAACCCGGGTGTTACATTCGAATACACATTCGCTTATGGCTGCTAATTTTGCTCATGGCCGGACCATATTGCGGCAGGGCCGTGAAATCAAGAGACAGTTTAGGACTCTATTGTATTTAATGAGTACGGGCGGATATTAATTTAAAAAGCCGAAAATTCACCGGCGACACCCCATGCAATCAGGATAAGGAACAGAGCAAGCGCACTTATGCTAAGAAGCGCCAAATGCAGCGGTGCAGTGAAAATGGCAGCATTTTGGGGCATTTCGTTCTTGCGGGTGAAAGACATGGCAAAAAGTGGCACACTGAGCACTAGTGCGAGCCCGGCGTTTAGTATGATACGCCACAGGTTAACCAGCCACGGTATATCCCAGATTAAAATTGCCTTCGGCCACAGATAATATTCCGCCGCCAGAGCAGCACCAACCATTAATGTACCAAGCGTGCCAAACAGGGCCATTTTCCGCCACCGAGGCGAAACAGTGCTGCGAATATAGATAACGCTTGATAACAGCACCAGTATTACCAGCGGGAAAATATCAAGCACAAACACCTTGTTTCCCAGAATGCCCACATAGCGGTAAATTATATCATCCAGAACCAGGTAGCCACCTTGACGGTAAGGGCTGAGGATCATCCGTTCTTCTGGCAAGGTCTCATAAAGGTAGGGTGCTTTTTTTTGGTATAATCGCAGTTCACCTGAATTCAGCCGCACTGAAACCGTGCCACTTCCACGGTCAGACAGTGAGAGTGTGTTGCTTTCAAGGGCCGTTAGCCTGTTTTTGAGCCATGCCGAGGGAGTATCAGAGCGCACATAATTGCCGTTAAAGCGAATATCCTTATCATGCAGCCCGCGTGCTTCATTTAGGCGCAAATCAGTGGCAGCAGGTAAAAAATAGCCTCTTGCAATGGATTTAATTGCCTTAAAATAGGCCTGTGTTGGTTTGCCCATATAGATAAATGTAATGCCCTGATCAGGGAAGGCTGTGAAGGTTACCCCGTCGCCGTCACCCTGCACAGTAGGGGGGCTTATGTAGGTACGTTCACCCAAGTCCTGCATCACGCCGCCAAGTGTGCGGCGGGGCCCAATGGGATGCATGCGCCAGTTTTGGCGGGCTACAAACTGCTTGTAAAGATCTGTGGGTAAGAACCGTATACCGTCTTTATCCCGGTTACGCACGCTAAGGCGCGCTATATCAGCAATAAGGTTGCCATTGGCTTTTATGACTCCCAGCTGGTCTAACTGTGCTGATGCGGGTGGAAAATGCACCTGATATTCCGCATCGCCAAGGTCGTTCAATACATGCTGGCTAATCAATTCACTGAGTGTTGCGTCGCCTTTTGCTTCAAGGAAAAAAACCAGTAACTTCCATCCTACGCTATCAGTATGGGTCATCTGTCCGGCTGTACGAATTTGGGTTAGATAATTTTGAAAAGGTGTGTCTGGCCAGAAGACAGGAGGCACAGCAAAACCAGCAGTTTCGGTTAAAAGATGGCGCGGAGTGATAGCAACCCTAAAGGGGTTCTCATCCAGCAAGTCGGGCAGTGTACGCGCAATATCTTCGTCCAAATTCAGGAGGCCTGCCGCATTCATTCTTAGGGCTGTGAGCGTAACCAATGTACGGCTCATAGGTCCAAGGCGGTATAGGGTTGCTGCTATGTTGGGCGTGAGGCCCTGTGTAAAAATACCGTTAACGAAAAAGGCCCTTTCATTGATAATTTTTGTGCGTAGCGGGGCATCAAGTGTGGCCGGGTTAATGGTTATAGCCTGGCCGTAAAGCGGTGCGCTTGCCGCAAGGCAAAATACCGTTAAGATACCTCTCCAGAATGCCATAAAGCTTACCAACAAAAATGTGATCCTTCTTCAGAATGTTTGTTGATATAAGCATATGAAACACAGCTTTGACACACATAATATCGTTGAATAATTTCAAGGAAATCAAATGAAAGACGCAAAATTTATCCCGTTGGAAGGGTTTTCTCATCGGGGGGAAGATGAAATGCTCCAGCGCAGCCATGATTTCTTTGACCTAATGAAAACCCGTCGCACGATCAGGGACTTTTCTGACAAGCCTGTACCAAAAAAGATAATTGAAAACGCTATACTCACCGCAGGCAGGGCCCCTTCAGGTGCCAACAAGCAGCCGTGGCATTTTGCGGTGATTGGCAGCAAGGACGCGAAAAGAAAACTACGCATCGCCGCCGAGGAAGAAGAGCGTGAATTTTATTCGGGCCGTGCTTCTGAAACATGGCTCAAGGATTTGGAACCTTTTGGTACAGATGATCAAAAGCCATTTCTTGAAACGGCACCGTATCTGATTGCTGTTTTTCGTCAAAGTTACGGTCTTGATGCTGAAACAGGTGAGCGCACACAGAATTATTATGTTCATGAAAGTGCAGGACTTGCTGCAGGGTTTCTGATAGCGGCTCTGCACAACGCAGGGCTTGCAACCCTTACGCATACGCCGTCGCCTATGGGTTTTCTTAATGAAATCTGCGGGCGACCGAAAAATGAACGCCCTACCATGCTTGTGGTTACGGGGTATCCGGCTGAGGGCGTAACAGTGCCCGATATTGACAAGAAGTCACTTGAGGAAATCACCACCTGGGTATGAATTTTGTTGGCCATTGCAAAAAGACAGAGGCAATATCCTTAAAAGCTAAACACCAATCCGGCGCCGGCTACAAATTGCGAGGCGGAGCCAACATTGTTCACTACAAGCGGGCTGTGTTTTGCGGAACTCAGTAAGTGGCCATACGAAACAAGGGTAAGAAGCCGGGTTTTGTCATTAATCCGGTATGCGCCGACTAAATTAACAGCAACATCGGAAAAGCCTGAGCCTGCCTCAAAAGCAGGTAGTCCCAGCACCGAGTTTTCTGCCTGGGTTTCTGTGATGCCAAAAGCGGTTTGCATTGTGGTTTTCGATAACCATTTTGCCCGTGCGCCCAGCATCGCATAAAAATTACCGCGTTTAAAAATACCATGTCCAACCGTGAGGCGTACGCTGCTGCGGATATTTTCACTCAAGCCATAGCGGTAATCTACCGAAGCAAGCGCGCTACCGGTTTTATAGCGGGCGAATGCGCCTACTTGAAATACAGAGCCCGTGGAACCCAACCCGGCAAGTACGGGGTTACGATCTTCGGATCTTCCTGGTCGGTAATTCAGTAACGGGCCAGCTTCAAAGTTGCCTGACCTGTAGGCCGAGAGCGTTAGAACGCTGCCATTAAGCCGCCAAATATTTTTATAGCGAATATCAATAAGAGGAATAAGGCGCAGGCGGTAATCATTTGAACCAATGTAATCAGGGGTAGTCCCGTAACCGAAACCCACCCGTGCATTGACATCTGTAAGGGTCAACTCGTCAGGCCAGATAAGGTCCAGGCCTTGCTGTACTGCTTCAACAGCCGTGCTGATGCCATCGCCGATAAAGGATTGTGCGGCGGCGGTTGATGTTATCATGGGCGCCAATAAAAGCGCTGATAAACCTGCTTTGATCACCTGTTGGCCCTGTTTGCTTTATAGTCCTCTTTCAAAGGCAGCTTTTGTGCCGCCCGGTGTGCGCTCTTTTGCAAAAGGCACCCATCCCTGATGCTGGAGCAATCCTTGTGAGACTTGCTACATCCATTAGTATAGCTGAAAAAGGTAAAAATATGGCAAACAAGTGGCTAAAACTTTTCCTGCGCTGCCCAAAAGGCAGTGTAGTGTTAGCCAGCAAGTGGGCGTCGCACGAGCCAGATAAATCGCGCTATTTGCAGTGTCCAGGCAACTATTACGCCTATCAGCATACCCAGCATCAGGCCTTTCAGCCCCATGCCGCCGGGGAAAGCGAAATAATAGCAGGCGGGCAACATAACAATCGCAAACGAAAACGACTGGAGGTAGGTGGGCCACCAGGTTTCTTTGAACCCGCGCAGTACTAAAGACGCTACCATCTGCGAGGCGTCAAACAGCATAGCCATTATAAAAAGCGCCGCTATTGGCAGTAGCAAAACAATGATGCACTCATCGTTTGTGAAGATACGCATTAAGCCTTCTGTATTGAAATAGATAATAATACCAAGCGCACCGACAAGGGCGAAATTCATGGCAATACCGCTAACAGCGGCAAGCGCAGTGTCTGCGCGGTCTTTGCGCGCGAAAGCAATGCCCACACGGACTGTGGTTGCTACGCCAATTCCGATTGAAATCATCAGAGGAATGCCAACCACCTGGAACATCACCCCGTGTGCGGCCAGTGGCACTGTGCCGAGCCAGCCTGCAAAAATGGCTAGCGCGCCAAACGCCAATACTTCTGCAGCCAGAGAAACCGCGGATGCATAACCCATTTGACGTTGGTCTGACCATTCGCTGTAGGCTTGCCCGTGCGGGCGGCGGAGTTCGTATTTTTTCAGGCTGGGTGCCCACCATACAAAAGCGAGCACACTTGCAGCCATAAACCAGCGCACCCCTGTTGATGCCCAGGCAGAACCTTCCGCACCGAGTTCGGGGAAGCCCCAATGACCAAAAATGAGCGCATAATTTAAAGCAACATTCACAATATTGGCAGCCAGCATCATGTAGAATCCCACATCGGCACGCTTGATGCCTTCAAGAAACATTGTGCAATTTACAAACAGCATATGTCCAGGTAGCCCAAGCGCGAGAATAACGGCAATCCAGCCGCTGGTTTCTGCATTTTCGGGTGTTTGGCCAAGTAGCGTAAGCCAATATTCAGAAGGCAAAATCAACAACAAAATGATACCGCCCACCACAAGTGTGAAGGGTATGTTCCTGCGCCAAATCCGTCCAGCTTCCCTGAAATCATCGGTGCCAAACGCATTCGCTGTGTAAAATAGAATGCCAGACAAAAGCCCCAGCCCAACAACCAGAGCAAACATAATCACCGACTGATTGGCGAGATTAAGCCATGCCAGGTGCTGGGTCGCATAGTGGCCCACCATTGCAGTGTCTACCATTGCCAGCCCCATCAACCCAATACGCATCATCACCGCAGGCAAAGCAAGGCGCGCCAATTCGCTGAAATGGCGTGTCAGGCGCTCCTTAAGCCACGCTGGGCTATGATTTGTACCAAAGATGGCCATTGGGGGAACTCGCTGGTTATTCTTCTGGTCGCTAAGGCGCGACAGGTATGCTAGTGCTATGCCTGTTTGGTGCGGGTTGCAAGTTTTGTCTTGCATACTGGTTGGCTGCACCGGCAAGGATATCGCACCACAGTATTTTTGAAAACTCCTGGGGAGGGAAGTTTGTCCGAAAGAATTGTCTCTAGCGAAGGCCCACTCACCCGTGGTGCCTATCCTGAATTAACAGTACATGCCGTGCTGGTTGGTTATTTTCTTGGTGTTATTATTGCCATTTCAATTGGTTATGCATCGCTGCGGTTAGGTTTTTCTATTGAAGGATCAGAGCTTGCTGCGATCCTTGGTTTTGGCATTTTGCGTGGTATTTTGCGCCGTCGTTCTATCGTTGAAAACAACATAGTACAAACGGTTGCCAGTGCGGTAAACGGCGCGTCATCGGGCATGATGTTTTCTGTGCCAGCCATATTCATTTTGGGGTATGGCTATGAATTTAATCCCTATGTGCTGACATTTGGTGCCATCGCAGGGGCGTTTTTGGGCATCGCCTTTATCATTCCTCTCAGGAAGCAGATGATTGATTTTGAACGCCTGACATATCCCGGCGGGGTAGCTGTGGCTTCAATCCTTAAGTCACCCGGCGCAGGCATTCAAAAAGCCATGCTTTTGGTCGGCGCGGGCGTTGTTTCTGGCGGTGTATATATATGGAGCGGCGGCGCTGATTTTAATCTGTTTGGCTGGTTCAACAGCCTTGTTGGTAGCGAATTTTTGCCGGAATATCTGAATGGCATCTGGTTTCTGTCATTAATGACCATTGGTGTTGGTTTTATTGCGGGTCGCGGCGGTGTTGCGTTCATTATTGGCGGCTATGTTTGTTACTGGATTTTGGCGCCGTTGCTGGACATAACAGGCATGTTGCCGGTGGTTGACGGTGTTGCTGTCACCAGTCCTGGTGCGCTACGGTCGATGCTCTTTCGTCCAACGGGTATTGGCATGCTTATCGGCGGTGCGGTTATTGGTGTGATATTCGCTTTCCCGCTGATTAAATCGGCGGTGGGGTCTATGCAATCGAGCTCGAAGAATGAAAGCGCGATGAGTCGCGATGAGATGCCGATCAAGCTTTTGTATATGGCAATTGTCGGCGCCGCGATTTTGCTCGGCGTTATGGCTTTCAATGCGAATGATCAGGTTGGTCTTGCGCGCGCTTTGATGATGGCAGTGCTGGGCACCCTGTGGATATGGATGGCGGGCATTATTCTGTCTGAAGCAATAGGCCGTACCAATTGGTCCCCGCTTTCAGGCATGACCCTTATTGCTGTAACACTGCTGATTATTATCACACAAAGCTTTGGCGGTATGGATACCGGGCCGGCAATTATTGCGGCGATCACAGTAGGCGCAGCCACTTGCGTGGCGATGAGCCAGGCAACAGACCTGATGCTTGATCTTAAAACCGGTTATCTTGTGGGTGCCACACCGCGTATGCAACAGATGGGGCAGTTTTTTGGGGCTTGGCTTGGGCCTATTGTTATTATAGGGCTGATCTTCTTGCTCGCGAAAAGCTATGAATTCGGTTCTGCGGATTTACCTGCAGCGCAGGGCGTTGCTCTCGCTGAAATGGTGAAAGGCATCACCGGCGGCGACGTACCGCAAGAAAAATACTTTGCAGGCGCTGCGCTGGGTGGTTTGCTAACCGCGCTTCAGGGCGGGCTGGGCATTACCGTTGGTCTTGGCTTTTATTTGCCCTTCAATGTGGTGCTGACCTATTCAATCGGTACATTGCTGCGTGAAATCACTGACCGCAAAAAAGGGAAGGCTTGGTCTGAAAATACCGGTATTCCAATTGCAGCGGGCTTAATTGTCGGCGAGGCATTGGTTGGTGTGGGCAAAGCTGCCCAAATGGTTATGAACGGGTAAGGGAGAAAGACGATGCAAACAGTAGCTAAATTACTCGTGGTTTTGGCCTTTCTGGGCGGCGCTTTTCTGGCGTCGCTTGATCCTGCAACAATGGATTGGGCAACTTTTATTCCTGTTATTATTGTTGGTGCTATTGGCGTGTTTGTTTCCAAACGTATGGATGCCGCCGCCGCCAGGGATGATAAAGTGTTATCTGCCAACCGTGCTGATTTGGAGAATAGCCTTACCAATATTCTTGCAAATCTTAGGGAGCTGGATGGCCGGAAGGACAAGATACCCACTTATGAAATGCGGTTTGAGATCGACAAGCTTTTCCGGGATGACCTGATCCGCTTTGCGGAAGCGCGGGACACTATGAAGCATGTGTTTGGCCTTAAAGCGTTTGCGGACATTATGTCGTCCTTTGCTGCAGGCGAACGCTATATTAACCGGGTTTGGTCAGCGTCCACAGATGGCTATGTGGATGAAGTACTGATGTATGTGGAGAAATCCCTCAATCAGTTCAAGCATGCTAAAGACGAGTTTGATAAAGCCGCCGCTATGGCACGGTAGATATGGTACGATGATAGGGATAATAGCCCGGTGATAGCAAATCCACCGGGCTGTTTTTACAGAGCACTTTAAGCGGTGTGTAAAATATTCTACTGGCGGTGCGAGAGTGCCTGCAGGCATAGACAGCGCAGATGTTAGCGCATAGGGTTTGGCCCTGCGGGGATCACAACAATTTTGAGGTAAGCAACATGCGGACGATTTTAAAGTTTTTCACTGGTGTAATGCTTGTAGCTCTGGGTGCTCTCACGGTTTCGGCTGAAGACACCTATATTACTGCGGGCGCAGTGATTGATGTGGCTACCGGGACAAAAACCAATAATGCAGCTATTCTTGTTCGGGATGGGCGCATTGTTGCGGTTGGCGAAGCATCGGCTGTTAAGAAGCCATCGGGCGCAGTACATATTGACCTGGCTGACCAAACCTTGATGCCCGGTATGATGGACATGCATGTGCACCTATCAGGCGATGCAGACGCCTCCTTCTTGGGAAGTATGAGCAACTCTGTACCGCGCCAAACAGTGATAGCCGTTAAAAACGCCCGTAAAACCTTGATGGCCGGGTTTACTACCGTGCGGAATTTGGGGGCAGACGGCTACAGCGTGATCGGCGTAAGGGATGGTATTAATGCGGGCGATATTGTCGGGCCCCGCATTTTTGCTGTGGGATATTCTATTGGGGTTACAGGCGGTCACTGCGACAATAATTTTGCAGCGCCAGAAAAACATGATGTTTCAACCGGTGTAGCAGACGGCCCGTGGGCTGCGCGCGCCAAGGTACGTGAAAACATCAAATACGGCGCTGACGCGATTAAATTTTGCGCAACAGGCGGCGTGTTTTCAAAGGGCACTAAAGTGGGCATCCAGCAATATAGCCAGGAAGAAATGACCGCGATTGTGGACGAAGCTCATTTGCGGGGGCTTACAGTTGCTGCACATGCGCACGGCACCAGTGGTATAATCGCAGCTATCAAAGCAGGCGTGGACAGTGTTGAACATGTTAGTTTTCTGGACGAAGAAGGCGTGAAGCTTGCCAAAGAACATGGCACTTATTTTTCGATAGATATTTATAACACCGAATATACGCTTGCTTACGGCGCTGAAAACGGTGTGCCAGAGGAAAACATTAACAAGGAACGCATGGTATCAAAGCGCCAGCGCGCCAGCTTTACCATGGCTGTGAAAGCTGGCGTGAATATGGTGATGGGTAGCGACGCTGCCATTTATCCACACGGCGATAATGCCAAACAACTCTCTCGCATGATAACGTTTGGCATGACACCTCTGCAAGCATTGCAAGCCACTACAATGAATGCCGCTGCCATGATGAAACAGGATGACCTTGGTCAATTGAAAGAAGGCTATGTGGCAGATATAATTGCCGTGAAAGGTAACCCGCTAAAGGATGTCACTGTTCTGGAAAATGTAACATTCGTGATGAAAAACGGCATGGTTTACAAGCAGGACTGAGTTAGCTCCATTAATGGATTCTGATAGTAGTTTAGGCGAGAAAGTATGACCCTATCCAAACGTGATTTATTGAAATTGGGCGGTGCTACAGTTGGTGCCTCATTGGTTGGCCCGTTGGGTGTGTCTGTTGCCGGGGCTTCCAATCAACTGGCGGACATTACAGGTGCTGCTGTACCTATAAGCGTGACAGAGCGTAAGGCGCGTATTGCCAAGGCGCAGCAATTGATGGCGGCAGAAGGGCTGTCGGCCATAGTGCTCGAACCCGGTTCAGCGATGCGGTATTTTACAGGTATTCGCTGGCGGAGAAGCGAGAGGCTAACTGCAGTGGTTATTCCGGTGCAGGGTGATATTGCGGTGGTAACCCCTTATTTTGAAGAACCCAGTGTTCGAGAACGTATGACCTTCGGCGACGATGTGCGCACTTGGCACGAGCATGAAAATCCGTTTGAGCGTGTGGCGAGTATTTTATCTGACCGAGGGCTGATGGGCGGCAAAATAGGGCTGGAAGAAACCGTGCGCTATTTTGTGGTGGAAGGCTTAAAGGCGGCTACACCGAATTTTGAAATCACCTCTGCCAATGCGGTAACGCGCGGCTGCCGCATGCATAAATCTGCCGCCGAACTGGCATTGATGAAAAAAGCAAATGAAGTAACGCTAACAGCGTACCAACATGTGTGGGATACGTTGGAAGCTGGCATGACACCCGCTGATATTAACGCTTTGATGCGTACCGCACAGGGCGCGCTGGGTGGAAGCGGCGTTTGGAATATGGCACTGCTTGCCGGGGCTAGCGCCTATCCTCACGGTACCAATCAGCCGCAAAGCCTCAAAGATGGTGATATTGTATTGATGGACTGCGGCTGCAGCGTTCATGGGTATCAATCAGATATTTCGCGCACCTTTGTTTTTGGAGCAGCGAACAAACGCCAGCGTGAAGTTTGGAACACGGTTCGGCACGGCCAGCAGATAGCTTTTGAAACTGCATCAATTGAAACACCTGCGGGCAAAGTAGATGATGCCGTGCGCACCTACTATGAAAGCCTTGGTTATGGCCCCGGTTATAAAACTCCGGGCCTAAGCCACCGTACCGGACACGGCATTGGTATGGACGGCCACGAGAGTGTGAACTTTGTCCACGGCGAGACCACACCGCTGGCACCGGGCATGTGTTTCTCGAACGAGCCGGGCATCTATATATACGGCGAATTTGGTGTGCGGCTGGAAGATTGTATCTATATGACTGAGGATGGCCCCAAGTGGTTTACCGTGCCACCAGACAGCCTCGATGACCCTATCGGACGTATGGGATAGCTCAGTCTGCAAGCATTATTCAGCTGCTTGCAGTTGGGCTTCCGGCATGGTGGCGATGCGGTAGGTCCAGCGGCCATAATACAGCATGCCGACACAGCTAACGATGCCGACGGTGCCCATCACAAACCAGACCATGCCTACATTATTAGCAGTATACATCTGGTTTGTTAGCACATCAGCAGCAACACCACTGATCTCTTGCAGCTTGGCAAAGGCCTGCCCGTTTGCAACCCCTGACAGTTCCGTCGTCTGCATGCCCCCATCACTAAGCAGTGAACGCGACATCGCGTCTTTTGACGAGTAAGCGCCATATAACCGAGGCCCAAAGAAGCTTTCTGCGATCCAACCAAAACCGATAGGCAACTGGCTAAAGCCAAGATACATGGCTTTCTTATCTGCCGGTGCGATATTGGCCATATATTCGCTACTCTTTGGGCTTGACAGCATCTCACCGATTGAGAAAACGATGATCCCGCCAACTATGATCCACGCCGCGCTCGAACCTGCGAAAACGAGCAATGCCGCTGACGCCAGAAAGGTGCCGACTGCCATAGAAGTGGTGGCTCGCATCTTGGCGCTATAGCCTGCCACTATAAAGCAGATGAACAGGATCAGCATCGAGTTGAGATTGACCAGTCCTTCAGGCTCGATTGACATACCGTCGTTATTCATGCCGAACAAACGGATGATGAAAGTGCTGTGGGTGCCGCCAGAACCAAAGACATCAGTGATTAGCGTTGATGTATCGACCCAGTCGCGGAAATAGAGTGGAGCAATATCCCAGAACGCCATCAGCATGAACCAAAAGCCGGAGAAGATCACGATATAGGCCAGGATTATCGGTTTGGAGATTTCCTTGAGGCTATCACGCCACAAGCTGCTTTCCTGGATTTTGCCGGATTTTACTTGGGCGCGGTATGCTAGGCGCTCTTCTTTTGCAGGTTCTTTGTAAACCAGTAGCAAAAGGAAGTTAATCGAGATAATTGCCGCACAGGCGTAAAAAACATAGTCCCATGACATTTGACGCAGATAGACAGCGAGGATCGGACCCATAAAGCCACCGATGTTTACCGTCTGATAAAATACCCCCCACGCCATTGAACTGTTTTGGCGGTTGGTTGCTTTGGCAATAGTGCCCTGAAGTCCGGGTTTGAAAATTCCGGTCCCGAACGCCAACACCATTGCACCAATAGCGAAACCCCAGAATGATGGGTTCATCGCCATGATCAGATAGCCGAGAATTTTGAACACGGTCGACATAAAGATGGTTTCTTTGTAGCCGAGCCGGTCCGATAGTCCTCCTGTGAATACTGGTACAAACGTTTGTACAACCGCCCAAATGGTGAACAGGTAGCTGAGGTCAGCATAATCAAGCCCAAGTCCGCCCTCAGCGCTTGGAGCAGTTATATAAAGTCCTGAGCTTTGACGCACACCGTAATAGGCCAGCCGTTCGATCAGTTCCATACCGCCGCAGACCCAAAAAACGTAGGACAAGCTGGCAATGGCGGCAAAAATGCCTAACTGCTCAACATCCTTCACGGTTGTTGATTGTAACTCGTTATCGTCCTGTGACATTCCCACCCCTTCAGTTCGTTTCGCAATACCCATGCGCTTTGGTTTTTGGGCTTATAGCTTTTCTGGATAAATCGGCTGGATATCAACCGGGATTTCGCTGGCGCGGGCTATGCCTGCATAAGCGGCATCATCCAATTTTGCATAACTATCGAGAAATGCTTTTGATCCCGCGTAGTCGCCGTCGCCCTGCAATATCACCACATCACGCACCAGGGCTGTAACCGTGGCAACCACCTTGTCAAAATCGAGCGTAAAGAGCCCTGTCTCGCTATTAACGGTGAAGGCTCCCGCATTTTTCAGATACGTATATTGAAAAGCAGCACCGCGACCGTGGGCTTCGTCAATACCAAAGCGCATGGACCTGAAAAGACCAGCGAAATAAGTGGCCAGCATGCTGTCACGCTCAGCAACCGGCAGTTCACCTTTTTTCATCATAAAGAGGATATTATAAACCCCCATCACGTCGGCTTTGCCTTCTTCCATTGCCGAGGCCAGCTCTTTCAGTTCAGCATTCACGCTGGTATCAACACCGTTCTTCGTAATAGTGCCAGGTCCCAGACTGTGGGACAATTCGTGAAACAGCGTTTCCAGCCCCATGTATTTGGCGTCCAGCAGTGCAAGCTGGTTAGGCGCTAAAATATGCTCGGCCATCGGCGCGAGGATCAGCTTAAACTTGGCCTTCAGCACATTGTTTAGCAGTACTTTTTTGGCCCCTTTGGCTTCGCGTACACGTTCGTCGTTAGGCAGATTGAAGGCTATAGTTTGAACGCCGGGCACATTATCGCCGCCGCCCTTGATTTGGTAGGTAACTGCAATGGGGCTTTCAAAGCCGCGTTTGAAGTTTTTGTAGGTTTCATCCACCGGCAGATTGGCTTCCATCTCGCGCAGGTAATTTTTATAGCGCGCGACAGCCGCACTTTCTTCCGGATTTTTAATGGTGATGAAAGCCTCGTAGGCGGCTTTATAGCCGTAGAGGCCGTCAGTATAAACTTCGTAAGGGCCAATCGCTACTTCGATAGGTGTATCCTTAAGGTCCATCCAGGCGAGTTCGCTTTCAAAATATTCGTCGTTTAAAAAGCTTTTAGCCCTCTTCGAGAGGAAATCTTTCAGGGATGGGTTGCTGGTGATTTCGCTGGCTTCCTGTAGAAGTTTGGCGGCAGGCACCAACCACTGTGCATAATGCTCCTGGTAAGGGATAGCTATAAGCCTGTCACCGTCACGCCGAATAACAGTATAGAGGCTCGTAAAAGCGTCTTTGTCTTCCGGATGCGCGTCAATCCAGGATTCAAATTCTGCTTTGTCCATGTCAGCAGGATAAAAGGCCGCGCCTGCAGGCATTGCTGTGGTCCCGTAAAAAGGATGGCTTTCATCCAAAGTGTCCCACGGACCAAAATGCAAGTCGAACATCTCAAGTGTAAGGGCCTTGTTTGCCGTGTCGCTTGCGGCAATCTCAGCACGGATCGCGGGGTTGTTTTCTGCCCGCTGACGCAAATAAATTTCCGTCATATAGCCAGCTGCTTCGATCAATTTGTTGATTACCGCTTTTTCTTCTGTAGTTAAAAAACTGGTATCCACCGGCATATCAATGCGCGCTATTTTAGCCCGCTGTGCGGCCATATTGTAGGAGGCTTTTTCAGCGTGGGTTTCTGCGATCCTGTCTTTAACACGGTCAGCGACCCGTTCAGTTGTCGGTGCGAAGGCAATATATCCAACGGTTACAGCTATAACAACGAGGCTTGCGCCAATGAGTTTTTTAGACATTTTCCCAAATCCTATTGTTTTGCTGCGTCCAGGTCTGCGAGCATTGTTTGAACAGCAGTTTTCAACTGTGCATCTTCACCGATCGTTGTTGCTTCCGGACTATTGGCAACTTTTACCGTTGGTTCCAGTTGCTTGTTTTCAAGCCAGTCTTTGTCGGTATCCAAAATACCCATTTGCGGGATGCCAAAAGTTACATCGCCAGATATCAGCCGTTCCCACCATACAAAAGAGCAAGTGCCCGGCACAGGCATGCCCACGGTTTTACCCATGCCAAGTGCCATGTAGCCATAGGCAAAACAGTGGCCGTCAGAATAATTACCTTCATTCATCAACACGATGGAAGGTTTGGTCCAGCGGGTAACAGGCTCGCCCTGCGCTTCACGACCTCGCGGCATATTGGTCATATATTGTTTGCCACCAAGAAGACGGATCAGGTCGTCTGTCAGGTCGCCGCCGCCATTGAAGCGGGTATCAATTATAACCGCTTCTTTATTCATGATGCGCCCGAAAAGATCACGGTAGGTAGTACGGTAACTGCGGTCGTTCATGTTTGGTATATGCACATAACCGAGCCTGCCACCTGAAAGTTCGTCCACAGCTTTTCGGCGACTTTCCACCCAGCGTTCATACATCCAGCCGCTTTGCTGGCGCGTACCCGCGGGTTTAATGACTATATCAAACGGATCGCCCTCTGCGGGCTTGAAGGTTAGCCGGGTGCGTTCGCCTGTTTTGCCTTTCAGCAAGGCGTGGCGATTAATCTGCGCAGTAAGCGCCGTACCATTGACGGCAGTTAGAACCATGCCGGGTTCAACTTTTTTGCCAGCGGAATTGAGCGGGCTCTGCTTCAATACTTCGGCAACTTCAAAGCCATCACCCTTATAGGTGTTGTTGAATATTAGGCCTAATACGCCAGTTTGCTCGCCGTCGTTTGAGCGGTAATAGGCGCCCGTGTGTGATCCATTAAGTTCACCGAGCATCTCTTCCATCAGCCGCGCAAAATCACGGTTGTTATTGGTAGAATTTACTTTGAGGGCATAATCCTCGCGCATTTTTACCCAATCCACACCGTGGAAGTCAGGCTTGTAGAATTTGTCATTTACCTGGCCCCAGATGTGCTCGAACATATGGAGGCGCTCTTCATCTGCGCGCAGGGAAAAATTGGCCGCTACTGCTACAGACTTTGGGGCGCCGCCAGACGTTGCTATCTTTTTCAAGGAACCGTCAACCAACAAAAACAGGCTTTTACCGTCGTTGGATAGTTCCATGCCGACGCGCCGAGCGCCAAGAGGCAGCAGCTTTTTGGTTTCTTCCTTGCGGAAATCATGAACCCAAAGATCATACCCTTTTTCAAAAGAAGAAAGATAAAATAACTTGTCTCCGTCCTTTGAGAGCACCGCGCCCGCGATATCAGATGAATGGATGGTGAGGCGTTTTTGCCGATCCTCTAAACTGTCCCATTCAATGGTTATAGGCGTGACAGGTTTTTCTTCATCGCCCTTCGACTTTTCGTTCTCTGATTTTTTGGTCTTTTCTTCCGGGTTTTCTGTGGGCTGTTTGTCTGTATCTTCGTCTTTGTCGTCTTCTTCGCTAGCCTCTTCAGCATCAGCGTCGGCTTCTTTTTTGAGTTCGAACTCTTCTTTGGACAGGTTAAATTTGTCCCAGGCTTCCTGGTTTAGGAACCCGGCAAACACATCATATTGAGTGCCGTGACTACCGTGGTCGCGCTGGCCGTAGCGTGCTGTAAACCAGGTGATTATGCCGCCGCTTGAGTGCCATGATGGCCCGGTGTCTGTGTAGCCCGAAAGGCTGATGTCTTTTGGTGGTGCGTTGCCGTCAGCTGGTACCACAGCGATGTTGGTGAAAAACAGCCGCCCGTTTGCGGCGAAATCTATGGTTAGCCATTTACTGTCTGGTGCCCATGCGAAGGTGATGTCACCGTCTGAATAGCTATAATTATGATCGGCACTAAGGGCCGTTGCAATTTCGCCGCTTTCGCGATCGAATATTTTCAGTGTGTCGCGGCCAGCCAGAAAAGCCACCTTTTCTCCGTCAGGCGAGGCTAACGGTTGAAAGGCATCCATCTCACTTTCAAAAAGACGTTTTTCTTCAAAGCCGGTTGCAGCGAACAGGTATTTTTCACCTTCAAATTTTCTGGAAGTCTCCATTATTTGCCACCGGCCGTTACGTTCGGCGGCATAGAGAAGGCTTTTGCCATCATTTGTGAAGGAAACACTGCGCTCCTGCGATGCCGTATTGGTGATGCGTTTGGTGGTTTTATATTCGGTTGATGTTACAAAAACATCGCCGCGAGCCACAAAGGCTACTTCCTTGCCATTTGGCGAAACGGCAAATTCCTGAATGCGGCCATTTACTGAGAATGTTTCTTCCTTGCGCCCATGGCCGTCGGTTGCGAAGGTCACGTTAACGGCTTGTGGTTTTTTGCCGGGCTTTAGCGTGTATAGATCACCGAAATAAAGGTAGGCCAGTATGTTTTTTTTGCTGGCCGTTAGTGAGCGTACTGCGTGCAGCGTATGATTTGTCAGCTGTTTGCTGTCACCCTCAAACTTTTGTTGCCACACATTAAAAGTACCGCTTCTATCACTCAGAAAATAGAAGGCCTTTTCGCCGCTAGCCCAAATCGGGTTGTGGTCACCACCAGCAGCGGTAGTGAGTTGGCTGTGACTGGCACTGGCCACATCAACCATCCAGATATCACGGGAAAAAGCTGAACGATCATGCTTGCGCAGATCGGATTCGTAGGATTTTTCGTCCATATAGAGGAATTTATCGCCCTTTTTGTTCCATTTAGCGTCAAGGGCGGGGGTTGTTAAAAGCTGGGTCGGTGTTCCGCCTAAGGTATTTACTACGTAAAGTTCAGGCAGAGCTCCTGTGGGGTGCAAAATGCTATGCGCGTCATCAACGCGTGATGACTGGAACAAAACATTGTCACCGGCTGGGTTAAAGTCGGTAGGTATATCGTTTGCAGAGTGATGCGTAAGCCGTGTGGCGGTTCCACCCTTTGATGGCATCAAATAGATATCAAGGTTGCCACTACGATCACTGGCGAAAGCGATTTGTTTGCCGTCTTTCGACCAAATGGGGTGACCCTCCCATGCGGCGTTAATTGTAAGCGGCATAGCGACACCGCCTTTTGCGCTTACTTTATAAATATCACCCTGGTAGCTGAAAGCGATGGCTTTCCCGTCAGGCGAGATGGCAGCATGCTGTTTCCATTGGCTGCTTGGCATGTCCGCCGCTTGGATGGTTATGCTCGCACCACACACCATAGTAACTGCGGTAAGAAATTTTGAAAACCTATTGGAAATGCTTCGCATGATTGCCCCCTCTTGCTGATGCATAGCCAGCTTGCCAGCTATTTGTTGCAACTGTGTTGCCACGGCAGGTTCTATATTGCAAGTGATCGAAAGATATAGGTAGGCAAAGATATTTTGGGTGCTGAAATTGATCTTGTTGTTGCGTATATTTCACACATAAAAAAAGGAGCGGGGAAACCGCTCCTTCCTCAAATTTCTCGTGATGGCTTCTGCTTAGAGAAGCTTCAGCTCACCTGCAGATGAGCGACCGCGACGGTCCTCAACGAGTTCATATTCAATTGCCTGGTTTTCGTCGAGTGCGTTTAAGCCAGCAGCTTCGACAGCAGAAATATGTACAAAAACGTCATCGCCTCCAGCATCAGGCTTGATGAAGCCAAAACCTTTGGTTGCGTTAAACCATTTTACAGTACCGTTTGCCATTTTTGGTAGTCCTTATCATGTATCAATATTGTGTTGTGCGGCATCATTGTTGGTGTCGCCATTTGTTGTCGCCCAGTGCGTGAAAAGCGAAAATCCAATAGGGGAGGCTTCGCATAAGCACGCTCCACGCGCGATCGCGCCCTACAATAGGTCGCTGCATGCAAGAGTCAAGTTGTGTTTGGTGGCGTGCAATCTATCTAAATCAGCTTTGGAATTGAAATTGGTGAGGGATCGCTGCCAAGCACAGGGTACGGCCTCGGGGCAAAGTGACAGCGCGACCAACAGGTCTTTCATGCGTGTAACCGGCTCCAAAATGGGCCGATTGATGGTTGTTATCAGTGGTAAATAAAGGTCATCAAAGAAACCGCCATTTGGGTTTCTGTCCAGCATGTGAAGTTGTTCAAGCGTTAACAAGGGCATATCAACCGGCAGAACAACTATTTTAACTGGTAAAGGGCGGGCGTTGATCCAGGCTTGCAGGTTGGCAGCAGGTCCGCCGTTGGGCAGGGTATCAGCAATACCTTTTTCCATATCCGGTTTGCCAAGTATGACGATGTCACTGGTGCCAAATTCGTCCAACAGTGTTGCTGCGTGGTCCAATAATGTTTGGCCGTTGTAGACAATGCTGGCTTTGTCACGGCCCATTCGCCGCGATTTACCACCAGCAACAATAACACCAATGGTTTGCACAAAGGTTCCTTCACTCATCAGACAGCTACACCGCAGGATTATAGGGCGAGGTTGTTGATGAGTGAAAGAACTTTAAGCTGCTGACCGTTTATAGCCTATGCAGCGCTTGAGAGATGCCATGCAAGTGTGCCGGCCGCACCCAGAATACCGATCATGGTGCCCATTGCGCCAAAAGCGCGAGCGGCGGCAGGTGTGTTTGGACCAGAGAGGGCTATTGCATGGGAAAAGCGCGCAAGCGTAAAGGCGGCGGCCAACCCAATAACAGCCACTTGTGGGCCTCCGGTGACTTCAAGGTACCCAAGAAGGATTAAAAATATTGGAGCATTTTCAGTAAGGTTACCGTGGCGTCTAATTTTCATGAGAAGGGCGTCGTTGCCATCATCGCCAAGCGAAACCTCTGTCGTGCGGCGTGCCAGACCCACGGGCATCATAAGAATAATTTGTAGCAGGCCGATAATGGCAGCTGTGTAGCCGCTGATAAGTGGCAGTGTCATGAGGGTTTCCTTTGCTCCTGATATCCTGGTGTGGATATTCAATTTATGGGTTTTGTTGTTCTGTTGGGGCGAAAACACAGCTTCGTTCGCGGGTTCGCCTTGCGCAGCAGGTGTTTCAGGTACGATAAGAAAAACTCGTCTAAAAGACCTTGAAAACCGGACGGGGTGGTGCAAATATGCACCAACGGTAATTGGGAGTGGTTATGAATTGGGACGATCTGAAAATATTCCTTGCTGTGGCCGAGGCGCCGTCTATGCGCGTGGCGGCGAAAAAGCTGCGCGTGAGCCATAGTACGGTATCAAGACGCATCGAAACGCTTGAGGCCAGCCTTGGAGTGCGCCTTTTTGACCGTATGTCTGATGGATACCAATTAACACAGTCAGGCGAAGAGCTGATGCCTGTTGCCCTTAGCGTGGATGAAAACCTGCATTCTTTTGGGCGTAATGTTGTGGGCCGGGATGCTGCGCTCAGGGGACAGGTGTGTGTTACCATCCCGGAAGTTATTACAGCCAATTTTTTTATGCCCTACTTCATTGATTTTATGGAGAAGTACCCAGATATCCAAATTAAAGTTAGAGACAGTTTTGACGTGTTTGATCTGTCAAAGCGTGAGGCAGATGTTGCCATACGCTTCACCAGTAAACCACCCGAACACCTTATAGGGCGCAAATTGGGCAATGTGCATCAAGCCGCCTATACAACACCTGCCTATTTGGCTAAACATGACCCCACTGAACCAGATACTGCCGCCAAATGGGTTGGCTGGGGCGCGCCAGATGATCAGCCATCCTGGGTAGCAAAATCTCCGTTTCCGCACCTGGGTGTTGTGGGGCATTTTGATAGTATGTCCATTCAGTATCAGGCGACAAAACAAGGGTTGGGCCTGGGTTTTTTTCCGTGTGTATTGGGCGATCCTGATCCCGATTTGGTGCGATTAAGTGCTCCTAAATCAACGCTTGAAGTATGGTTGTTATCACACCGTGACCTGCGCGCTTCCGCACGTATGCGTGCCTTTA
>Ga0316204_10005064_pt1 | contig 22492 bp, 28 predicted proteins | sample 6monrhotite_MG_2_FD_205661 | JGI IMG/M metagenome (GOLD analysis project Ga0316204, IMG submission 205661) | Microbial mat bacterial communities from mineral coupon in-situ incubated in ocean water Damariscotta River, Maine, United States -... | ecosystem: Environmental > Aquatic > Marine >... | reverse complement strand
TCATCGAGCGCTTGGGGAAGCGCGGAATCGATGTCGATCTGAACGCCAGCACCACCACGGGCCGTGTCTCGGGGCTCACCTACGTCGTGGGTGAGCACCGGATGAAGGCTTCGAAGGTGGGCAAGCCCTACGGCTTGCCAGCACTACAGCAACGAGGACTCACCGATGTCCGAACCCCTGCCGCCGAACCCATCTCCACCTCTCCACCTGGTCCCGCCGAATCCGGGCCCGTCCGAGCCGGCGCTGCTCTTGAGGCTTCAGATCGCCGAGTCGCGCATCCGAGCGCTGACCGAGCAGCTGGAGGGGACGACCACGACCCCGGCGAGCGCATCGTCTCCGCCGGGGGCGACGAGCACGCCTCCCTTCGAGCCGAGCTCGCCGCCGCCCTCGCCGAGGAGGCCCGACTCGCCGCCGGTCGAGAGCAGCGAGAGTTGGCCGCCCTCCGAGCCGAGCTCGCCGAGCTCCAGGCCCAGGAGGCCCAGCGAGCCCAGCAGCGCGAGCTTGCCGGGCTTCGAGCCGAGCTCGCCCGCACCCTCGCCCACGAGCAAGAGCTCCAGCGGGCCCGGACAATCCATGCCGAGCCGGCAGGACCCGGTGGTGACGGCGCTGCTGACCATGGTCACCCAGCTGACGGCCCACCGACCGACCCCGCAGGCTGGCCTGTCGAGGGCCGACCGGGAGCTGCTCCAGCAGTTGCAGACGGACGTGCAGGCGCTGCAGACCTCGCCGCGGCGCTCCAAGAGCATCTCCGAGCTCTTCTCGACGACGCCGGGGCTCCACGAGGTGCTGGAGTCGCACCGGCTGGACATCTTGGCGGCCATCCGGACTCTCCCGACGGCGCCGGCGCCGCCCCTTCCCTCCCTGGTGCCGGTGGTTCGGACCGCGGTGCTGACCGCCACGACGACCACGGTCTTCTGGCTGGTGTCCCTGGTGGGGCTCTTCGTCTTCCTGGTGACGAGGGGGATGCTGTGAGGGCCAACGACGTGCAGCGGCGGCTCATCCGCCAGGCCACCGACGCCCTCGACGCGCCGGCCTACCGCGTGACCGTCATGCAGGACGGCCGCGGCATCAACCTCACCCGCCCGGGCGGCAAGGAGGCGGACGAGCAGCCCGTCGACGCCCAAGGGCTCCTCGACCTGTCCCCCACCCTGGGCCGATTCAACGCGCAGGGCTGGAACGTGTACATCACGCCCCTGTCCGAGACCCATCACTACCTGGTGGTGGACGACCTCGAGGGCGACAACCAAGGCCGGTTCGCGGGGCTGGGCTACCGCCCTGCCCTCGTCCAGGAGACGAGCCCGGGCAACCGCCAGGCGGTGCTGCGGGTGCCCGTCGACCGCGAGAACCTCCCCGACGACGAGCGGGCCGCCGCCAACGCGTGGGTTCGACAGGTCAACCGGGACATCGGTGACCCGAAGTTCACCGGGGCCGTCCATCCGTTCCGGCTGGCCGGCTTCACCAACCGCAAGGACGCCTACCAGCAGGACAACGGACACTTCCCGTTCGTCCGCATGCTCGCGGTCGCAGACCAGGACTGCGACCGGGCTGCCGGGGAGCTCGAGCAGCTCCGCCCCATCCACCAGGGCATCGAGCGCTCGGGGCGACGGGAGGCGGAGGGCCGTGACGGGGTGCCCGTCACGCTCCCGGCCGGTGGCATGGCCCCCGACCTGGTCGAGGCCCACCACAGGCATCGCCAGCTCGTCGAAGAGCACGTCGAGCGCAAGGGCTGGGTTCGTGACGAGAGTAAGATCGACTTCCATGTCGCCCAGGCGCTGACGCGGGAGGGCTACGACGTGCCCGAGGTGGCCCAAGCCATCCGCGTGTTGTCGCCCGACGTCGACCAGCGACACCGAGACGCTGAGACCTACGCGCTACGCACCGCGTCGGCCGCGGCCGACCACGAGGCCCACCTGCTCCACCGAGCACGGAACCGCGGCCCGGACATCGACCGCTAGCCACAGCGCCACGGCCCCAACAAACCTGTTTCCTTTCCCATTCTGGGACGACCCGGCTGCCCTCGCGCTGCCCGGAGGTCGTCCGAACTCGGAGTTTCTCCATGAGCCAGACCACCGACCTCGACAACGACTCTTCCTTCCACCAGCCTGAGACCACCGCGCAGATCCTTGCGATGCACTGGGAGCACGACCCCGACCGCCATGCCCTCCGGCTCGTCGAGCCCGAGGGTGTACAGGCGGTGACCGTCGAGCGCACCCACATGGAGGTGGTGCTGCCCCCGGAGCTGCCAACCGACGTGGCCGAGCAGCTCGCGACGAACCTGAACGTGCACACCTGGCGCTCTGAGGCCGAGGTGCTGCACCTCGAGCGTGGCGACGAGGAGGCCAGGGCGCTTCGCGACCTGGCCCAGCAGGCGACGACGGACCCGCGCGTGCTCGGCGAGCTCGAGGTCCGGAGTGGGGTCGCGCTCCCCGCCCTGGCCGAAGGCCCGACCCTCGCCGACGATGTTCTCACCGCCCGCTGGCGCGTGGCGGGCCAGACCCTTCGGTACGACCCGCCCGAGAGTCCGAACGCTGCTGGGTTGCGGTCGGAAGAGCCCACGGCCTACTCGCCCGCCGCGGCGAGCCGCGAGAGCGTCGACCAGTTGGCGAACTGGATGAGCCTCGAGGCGTGGGGCAAGGAGGCCAACGACCGGCTCGCGACCGTGCCCGATGGGTCGGTGGACCATCGCGAGCTCACCAAGGTCCGAGACCTGTCCCTCAACGCGTTGCAGGGCAACGCGGACGCCGCCGCCGAGCTGCAGGCCCGCACGGGCGTGGACCTCGGCTTCAACCCGACCTGGGTCGAGCAGGAGCTCTCCCGGCTCAAGGCCGAGGTGTCCCGGCACCCGACCGACCCGGAGAACCTCCTCGTGCCGAACAGCGCCCCCGACTCCTACGGGTGGATGCTCGACCGCTTCCAGAAGGCCGGCATCTCCCCTGCCCTCGGCTACGCCGCCGAGAACGCCCGGGGGATGGAAGAGCTCGACGGGCGCACCATGACCCCCGAGGACCTCGACCTGGCCGTGTCGGCCCGACTCCAAGACCTCGGGTTCGCGGAGGAGGACCGGGCCGACGCCATCCTGAATCTGTCACCGGGCCTCGAGGACCGAGCCCACCAGCCAGAGGCCTACGCGCAGGAGGTGGCGGCGAACCCCCGGCACAGTGCACGCCCGGAAGAGCCCGACGTCGACTATGACGGCCACGACGCCTACTGAGGGGGCCCGAAGGTTCCGGCGGGAGGACGTCGAGGACGAATCCTCCATCCGAAGTGTCTCGTTCGCGCGTCCTTGCAGAAGCAAGGGAGTGTGTGGGCCCCCATCGTGAGTGATGTGGTGGCCTGGGAGCTCGCTACTCGCAACGGGCGGAACCGTGCCGCGGTGGCCCAATGAGCCGAGCTAGTTGTCGCCGATGATGCAATCTAGTTGTCGTCAGGCAGCAAGGGCTAGGACAGGGACTGTAGTAGTTGCCAGGCCGCCTCGGCAACCTCCGGATCGGTCCGGACGAGCCGCCGAAGCTCCCGCCTGAAGCCTTCGTCTTCCGCTGTACCGAGAGGGGACGCGTCGGTGCTCGACGCCTGCAGCATACGGACCTTCGCGCGTGCAGGGGCCTCGGACCAAAGCAGCAGGCCAAGCGGGTTGCCCCAAGTGTCGCGCAGCAAAGCCTCCGTGGCCTCCTCGTCCGCCTTCCATGCTGCACGGGCCACATCGTGGACCCCCTCTGCGCCATGACCGAGGACGCGATGCCACACTGCGACGTCCAGCAAGACTCCCTTGGCATCCAGCCGCAACGCGACATCCGCCAGAGCCATGGCGACGTCCCTGTGCCCGGCAAGGTCGAGCAGCACGTGGGTCAGCAGCCCAGGAGGAAGGGCGTCGATGAGTTGGGGCACACGCTCGGGGTGCTCGAACTTCTCGCGCGGGTTCTCCACGGGGCCCAATCTGCGCCAGAGCCCCGGAAACAGTTGCTTCATCTTCGTCAGCGCCTCGAGGAGCGACCTCTGTCGACTGAGGCTGTCCAGCATTTCGTCCGCCACGGCTTGCTGGTCCTTCTCGCCTCTCCGAGACAGCAGGTGATTGACCTCCGTGACCATCCAGGACTCGCCCGCCGCAACTCTCTTGAGGGCGCCCGGGTCGCGCCGCTCCACTGCCAGGTACGGCGTGACCACGCACCTCAGATCTGCCGACGGCTCCCCTACAGCTCGCTTCACGACCTCGGGCACCCGCTCGACCATCTCTCGGAAGCCGGCCGGCCAATCGGACCGCTTGGACTCATACATGGAGGGCGACCCGAGTGCGTGCTCGAGCCACACCGGCATCTCGTCGAATCGCGGGCGGCACCAACCAGGCCACAGCCAAGCCTCCAGGTCTGCCGTGAGCACATCATCGGGCTTGGCGAACTCGAACGACCAGCCCCAGCAGTCGGAAACCCACGCACACGCTTCCTCGAAGCCGTCGCCGAGCCCGGGTCGGGTGCTGGGGGCGCTCATGCAGTTGTCGACCCAGAGCTCCCGCTGCGCCTTCCAGAGCCGAGCCGCAGCACGGCTTCGCCCCTTGGCGGCCCCCCGCTTGGCTGCACACGAGAAGCACGCCTCGACGGCCGAGGCGTGCACCAGGGTGCGCTCGCTCTTCCAAGCATCGACCACATCGTTCGCCAATCGCCAGAACTGCCGCTCATCGAGGACGGCGAGCGCATGCGCGAGATGCCTGGCTCGGTCGTCACCAGAGCCAGCGCGGCCCCACTGCGCCACATCCCTGGTCGCAACAAGCGACATCACCGCATCGGCACCCAGCCCCTGCCAGACCCAGAACGGCTCACAGCGGAACTGGCCAGGGCCGACCTCCCGCAGCAGCCCAGCATCGGTGAGCCAGCGTAGACCTCCCGTGGGGAGGCGCTTGCCGAGCGCTGCGTCCACCAGGGACGTGCTGATCGCCTCATCCCAAGGGACCTCCGGCCGCTGCATGCGAGCCTTCGCGATGGCGAGAACGGCCTCCTCGCCGCCGGCTCGACACCAGGCGTTCACGGAGCGGCTAGCCCTCTGCCGCAGCACGACCCCAGCCGCTCGAAGGACGGTGTCGTCTGGCTGCTCCCCCTCGATGCCCCCCCGTACCAATGCCGCCAGGAGTCCTTGTACGATGCCTGGCGTGTCGAACCAGCTGCCGCCCGGGTCCAGGCGGTCCAAGAGATCGAGTGCCTGCTGCACCAGCTGGGGCTGACCGGCGCGCGTCAGGGCCCACACCACGTACTTGGGCCGCCACCCCGGAAGCGCCCTCCAGCTCCGGATCTTCCACCCTGCCTCGTCCGACACAATCGGGAGGGGGCCGTCCCTTGGCGGCGGGAACCTGGCCAGTATTCGCACGGAGCCGGTCCGAAGAAGGCTCTCTGCGGCGGCGGCGTCTTCCGCGGCAGGGCCCTCTTGCTGCACGTCCAGCAGCAAGGGCGCGTTGCCGCGCGGCAAAGCCGCTCCATCAGCCAGGGTCCTGACAACGCGCACGCGTAGGTCGGGACGGCTCGCCCGGAGGCGGCGACAACACAGCGACTTGCCGGCGCCCGCTGGCGCCTCGAGCCAGGTGGCGGCTCGACTCGGGGCGCCCTCTAGCAGCTCGAAGGAATCGGAGAGCTCGGGGAGCGAATCCATCAGCGACACGTCCCCGACCGAGGGGAAGTCACCCAAGGGGTACTCGCCAGCGTCGGCTTCCACGGGAAGCGAATCGCGTAGGCCGGGGCAGACTCGAAGCAGCCCGCGCCGGTAGGGCGCGCGCTCCGGCTTCAGCCACCAATCGGTGCTGTTGTCCTTCAGCAGTCTCTCGAGGGCTTTGGCTACGCTCGCTTCGGACTGTATGGCAGCGGCCGACAGGTCCGCGGACACGATTTGTCGCACAACCTCCGCCTGGTTCATTCCGCCGAGGAGCTCGTGGGTATCGGGGTGTGCACGGATGTGGGACGGCATGGAACTTCCCTGTACGACAAGTATGTGGACATCGGGCGACCGCTGTGTCGCGAAGTTGTCTGCATTCTATCTCGGCACCGCCATACCTTTGGGTAGGGACGGCATTCCCGCCGACCCAACCTGACAGCACCACGGAGGACTCCATGTCCAAGCCATCGAATGCCCCAAAGAGCCCCACGCCTCGTCCCAAGAACGCTCCGTCGACGACGGGCAAGCCTTCCGGCAAGGGCCGAGGCAATCTGCCGCCCCGCGCCAAGCGCTAGTCACCAGCCACAGCCGGCCCCTCAGGAGCAGCATGTCCGACACCCACACCCAGCCCACAAGGCCCTCCCCACAGCGCGGCCGAAGCGAGCCCGGCGGCGCGCTCGATGCCCTGACGCAGATGCAAGGGGCGCTGACGCGCATCCGCGAGCTTCACCATGCGCTTGCAGCGGGAGGTGACCCAGGTGGCGCGCTCGATCAGGAGTTGCTGGCCCTCATCCAGCAGCGAGGGCGCCTCGCCGATGAGCTTGGCGCCGCCTTGGTGCGCTGGCTCGCAGGCGGGGGCGTTGTGGTGCTCGAGCCGCCAGCCTCAAGCACGACGCTGGAGCTCGTGCACGAGGACCACCGACAGGACAACAACCAGGCCCCGAAGGCCGTCCGCGAGCCTTCGGGCGTCCCCGCGGAAGCGGGGCCCGCCGAGGCGGAGTCCACCGAGGCGCTTCCCATCGAGCCCTCGCGTCCGGATGTTTCCATGCCCAGTCCTGCCCCACCGGCAGGCCCCGCGCCTCAGCCGATGGCCTCGGCGCAGCCTCAACCAAGGACGACCCAAGAGCAGCAGGAGGCCTTGCGACGCATCCTGAACAGCATGGGGCGTCCCCAGCGTCCTCGCACCCTCAACCAGGTCCACAAGACCGCGGCAGCGCTGGACATCGCGAGCAAGGACTTGGCGCGGTGGCGGGCCCAGCCCCAGCCCGTGCAGCGCGCCTTGGTTGGGCTCACCAGCAGCCTCGCCCGGCACCTGCAGGACGAGCAGAAGCGTCCGATCGACGCTTCGGATGCCGAGCTGTTGCGCGGGGTGTTCTCCTCGTTGTCCCGATGGTCTCGCGAGTTCCGGCCTGGGTTCGTGCCGGGGCTCTCCCGGAACAACTCCCCCGAAAACGGCAGCTGGATGGAGGACGCCAGGTCGTGGTGGCGGGCGCTGCAGGGGCATGTCCCAGCCAATGAGGAGCCTGTCACGCCGACCGACGTGCTCCGCGAGCTCCAGGGCGCCATCGCCGCCGGCGTCGACAAGGGCAAGCTGGTCGGCCTCGTGCAGGAGGCGGTGAAGGCCGGCGTCTCCCAGAGCGACCCTCGCCTCGTGGCGATGCTCGCACCGCACCACTCCATGGTGAAGGGCGTGAGTGGGCTGAAGACGCTCAAGAGTCGTCTTCGCGCGGCGGTACGCCAGCTCGACACGCAACAGGAAAACGAGGACGCTCGCGCCAGCGCCATCCCCGACGACTGGCCCTGCGCCGGAGATCCGCTTGCACCTGGAGGGGCTGGGCGAGCGTGACCACGGCGCTGTACTCGAAAGGAGCATTCTGGAGAGCGCCCTCTCGGACTGCGTAGTCGCCCTACAGCGACTTGCAGAGCAGCTGTATCAGCGGTTCCCCGACGTGTCTCAGCCTCGGATGAATGCGTTCCAGCGGCTCGGAGACCTCGATCGCCTCTGGCTGGCCGCGTCTGGTGAAGGGCTGGATTCTTGGATTGAAGACGGCGAACGGAGCCAATTGAACCTTCTCTACCAGCGACGCCACCTGCTTGCGCACACCGATGGTGTGGTGGACAGCCGCTATCTCGAGCGGTCGGGTGATCAGGTCTACCGGGTCGGCCAGCGACTCGTCGTCCACGCAAGGGACGTACGCCGGCTCGTCGAGCTGACCTCGAGGGTGGGCGCTGGGCTCCGTCGGACGGCCCCGAAGCGATAGTCGGCTGGCGGGCTTCTTTGCCTGGGTGCACACACTCCGTCGAGTCGACCGATGGCCGGCAGGGAGCACACATTGGAGAACTCCAATGCGCTGCCCATGGAGCCCCAATGCTGTCGGGCGATGTTGTCTCACACCCCAAGGAGGTTCACGTGAAACAACAGATTGCACTCGCCTACGCCATCGCCGGTCTCGCCTCAGCAATTGCAGTGATTGCAGTAGTGGGCTCGAATGTGGGGTGGTCTGACGAAACGTCACCCCAACCCGCAGCCGCTTCCGTCGAAGTCCAAGCGGACTGGGCGCCGGCAACACCGCCAACCGATCGTGTAGCCGTCGCGGACCAGCAAGAGGAGGTGATCTACGTCGACGAGACGGGTGCACCACTCGTGGGCCCGCCGCGCAGAAGGCATCACGACGATGACCGTCACGACGATGATGACCACGACGACCGCAATGACGATGACCACGGTGACCGCCGCCGGGATCACGACGATGACTGACTCCGCACGAGAAGCACGCCTGAGCGCGTGGGGGATGAGCGTTGTCATCATCCTGGCGTGCGGCCTGGCTGTCTCCCACACCGAAGCGCGTAGGGCCTTGGTCGCGATCGACGCAGAGGTCGCGGTTGTCATCCCGCAGCAGCTGTCGCCACCGATGGCTGGGCTGGTCCGGGCCGCGCCACCCCGCCAACGCGTCGTAGTGGTTCGCCGGTCGAGGGCCTCGTGACCATCGACCCGACGAGCAGCGGCTCGTTTAGAGCGATGGGCACCGAGTGGTGGATTGGCTGTGACCGCCCAGAGCTCGTTCCAGAGGCCGAGCTTCTCGTGCAGGACATGGAAGCCAGGCTCTCGCGCTTTCGCGCGGACTCGGCCCTGTCGGAGCTCAATCGCGAGCGATGGGCAGTCGATCCATTCCTTGCCCAGGTTGCCACGGCTGCGGTTCGGATGCAGCAGCTCACCGCGGAGGCGTTCGATCCGACCCTCGGGGCCCAGCTGGCTTGCCTGGGCTACGACCGTGACTGGGAGGAGATCGACAGGAGCCGCGAGGTTGCGTCGGTCTCTCAGCCGACCGGAGGCCTGATGATCCGGGTCCGGGGACACCAGGTGCGCCTCGAGGGGCCTGGCCACCTGGATCTTGGCGGTATCGCCAAGGGTTGGACCATCGATCTCGTCCACGACGACCTGCTCCGGCGCGGGGCCACACGAGTCCTCGTGGACGGGGGTGGCGACATGCGTGGCACTGGCGGTTGGATGGTGGGCGTGGGGCGAGACCGCGCGGTACGCCTCGATGGCGGCCTCGCGACCTCGTCGACACGACAACGCACCTGGCTGGGCCCGGCTGGGCAGCGATTCCATCACCTACTGGACCCCGCCACGGGCACGTCGAGCGCGTCGCCGGTTGTCGAGGCCACGGTGCAAGCCGCCGACGCCACCACGGCCGACGCGCTCGCCACGGCGCTCATCGTGGCCCCGGAGGCGACGCTTGCCTGTCTCCAAGGCCTGGGTGCAAGCGCGTGGATCTCCGATCGTGAAGGAAGAGAGTGGATAACCCCCGACTGGAAGGAGGCCGTATGACGGATGTTCTACCTCGCTGGGCTCGCGTGCTCGCAGCCATGGGAGCTGGCGCGCTCCTGATGGGTGCGGTGCCGTCGCTTCTCCAAGACCTGGCCCCGGCGGCCCCGCTGACGTGGTGGATCGGGCGGACGTCGGGCCTGCTCGCCTATGTCGCCTTGTGGCTCACGATGGTGTTCGGCGTATTGGTGGGGAGCCGCGGCGGCGGCGGCTGGCTTCACAACGGTGCGGTGTTCGAACTCCACAAGGCCTGGTCACTGATCGCGGTGCTTGCGACAAGCGTCCATGTACTCGCTCTTGTCGGGGATGAGCGCTCGGGTGTCCCAGCCCTCGCGTCCTTTGTCCCATTCGCTTCCCCGCGCCTCACGGGTCCCGTCACCGTGGGCACCGTCGCTGGCTGGGGCCTGCTCGCAATTGTGGTGGCAACCGCAGTCCGCGCAAAGCTGCCCAACTGGATCTGGCGCGGAGTCCACGCCGCGTCGTTCGGCACGTTCCTCCTGGCCCTCGCCCATGGCGTCCTGGCCGGAACTGACTCGAGCACGCTTGAGGTCCGCGTGATGTACGCCGCGACGGCCACGGTCCTGCTTGCTGCGATCTTCCACCGCCTCGCCCTCGCGTTCCTCGGACGCATTGGCGCCAAGGCCAAGCGGCAGCTCAGCCCTTGATGGACAGCGTGGCTCGTGTGCCCCCCGAAGGGGCGGCCTCGAGCGTGCAATCTCCACCGTGGCGCCGGGCCACCTCGCGTGCAAGTGGGAGCCCTAGCCCCAGCCCTTCGCGGTCCTGGGCTCGCGCGTCTCCCGCTCGGGCGAAGCGATCGAACATGGCCTCGGGTTCGTTCACCCCCGGACCCGCATCATCGACTTCGAACACGGCATGTCGGGAATGTCGCTTCACGCGCAGTACGACAGGGCCGCCCGGCGCGTGCTTCGCCGCGTTGCGTAGGAGGTTGGCGATGGCCAGCTCCACGAGCGCGGCGTTGACCTCCAGCTCGGTGTCGGTCTCGACCTCCAGCGACAGGGTGCAGTGCGCCGCGGCCAACGCTGACCGCTCGCTGTCCAGTGCTGCGGACGCGAGCTCTCGTGCGCGAACCAGCTCTCGACCCCGCTCGGCCTCGCCAGCGTCGAGTCTGGCGAGCGCGGTGAGCGCCTCGACAATGCGCGCCAAGCGCAGGACTTCGGACCGCGACGAAACGAGTACCGCCCGGTACTCATCGGCCGAGTGTTGTCTGCGCAGCGCGACGTCGAGCTCACCGAGCATCGCGGCGACCGGGGTTCTCAGCTCGTGGGCGGCCTCTGCAGTGAATCGTCCCTGGGCTGCCCACGCAATGTCGAGGCGCTCTAGCAGTCCGTTGATGGCCACCAAGAGCGGCTGGACCTCCTGCGGCGCATCCTCGGTCAGCCGAACGCCCTGTCCGAGACCGAGCACCTGCTCCGCTTCCTCGCGAGCCCGACGCACGGGTGCGAACGCTCCTCTCACGGTCCAGATGAGCACGACGGAGGCCACACCTGTCACCACGATCGAGAGCGCGAGATAGGCCACCACAAACGGCCCGATGGTGCGAGCGAGGGTCATCTTTGGCGCCGCGGCGGCGATCACGAGGTGCCGGTCGTTCTCGTCGTCCTCGACGGGAAGCAGAACGATCCGCTCGTCGCCGGCGTCGATCGTGAGCTGAACCTCTCGGCGGACGACTTCCACCACTGCGTCCGTTGGGACGCGGGGGTCGTTGCGGTGGACAATCCACGTGTCGAAGGGTGCCTCGCTGTGCTCGACATCCCAGTCGGAATCGACCTCGGGATGAGCGTGTCCATGTGCCGCCGCGAGCAACGCTTGGTCGAGGGCTCTCACACGCTGGACGTGGAGGACCGTCCCGGTTCCGATGCCCACTGCGGCGAGGCTCAGCGCCAGGATTCCGACGCCCCTCAGTGCCACACGACGGGCGATAGAGCCGGTCATCGTGGCCGGTCTTCGAGCACGTAGCCCACGCCTCGGACGGTGTGCAGGAGCGGACGCTCGAAGTCCTTGTCGATCTTAGCGCGCAGATAGCTGATGTAGACGTCCACGATGTTGGTGCCTGGGTCGTGCATGGTGTCCCAGACGCTTGAGAGCAGGCGCGTCCGGCTGATGACCCGGCCCGAGCGTTCAGCGAGGTAGCGCAGGACGTCGAACTCCTGTGCGGTCAGCCGGATCTCCGTGTCGCCTCGGGCCACACGGCGTGCCGGCACGTCGATCCGGAGATCACCGACCTCCAGGACATCGGAGCTGGCCGCGCGGCGTTGGAGGGCCGCGATGCGTGCCAGCAGCTCATCGAAGGCAAAGGGCTTGACCAGATAGTCGTCGGCACCGCCGTACAGGCCCTCCACCCGCTCCTCGACGCGGTCGCGCGCTGTCAGGCAGATCGCCGCCACCGAGCTGCCTGAGCGACGCAGTTCGCGCACCACGGACAGTCCGTCTCCGTCAGGGAGCATCCGATCGACCAGCAGCAGATCATAGTCGACCTCTCCGAGGGCTGACCTCGCCTGTGCGAGGTCCGAGGCGACGTCCACAACGTGCCCCTCATCTGTAAGTCCTCGCTGGAGAAAGCCAGCGATCTTGCGTTCATCCTCGATGACCAGCACTCGCATCAATCGCCTCGCTGAGCTTGCTTGGTCTCGAGTGTCGCACGAAGTCCCTGCACGAGCTGAGCGTGCTCGGCCTCGGACAGGCGCGCATCGGGGTGCGTGATTAGGAAGATCGGCAAGGGCATCTCTCCCTCTTCGACCTCCTCGGCCGCCTCGTGAGCCTCGTCCTGCGGACGGTCGAACTCTGAGAAGTTCAGGGCCGCTCGACCCTCGTCGACGTCGTACTGCACCAGCCAGGAGACCGGTGCCACGTGGGAGTACCACGGCCACACGGTCTCGTTGCTGTGACAGTCGAAGCAGGCCCGCACGGCGAGCTGGCGGGTCTGGACACTGTCCCAAGCAGGCTCGGCGCGCTGGGCAGGGTTCGTGTGATCCCTGCCGTATGGCACGAGCTGGATGACGCCGAATAGGGTCGTGGTCACGATGGCGGCTGCCGCCAAGATCCTGGTGCCGTTGCGCATGATTCCTCCATGGAGTGTGGGCTGGCGAAGGCCAAGCCGCTTCTTCTCCAGTAGGGCCAAGCCATTGGCCGGAGCCCCATGCCCACATTGGAAGTTCATTGGAGTTCGACCTGCGGTGTCTGGGAGAATCGGCGTAGGACTCCGTCGTACGCCGCCGAAGCCGGGCGCGTACCCTAGGAACTCGGGACCAACTCCTCCCACGCTTCCAGCTGCGCCGCACGCCCCCGCACCTTCGCCACCGCCCGGAGTCGCCGGTCCGTCACACCCTTCGGCAGCACCTCTACGGGCACATCCACCGCTGCGATGATCTCCGGCTCGAGCTGGAGGAGCAGCAGGATCTGCCGGATCCGAGCCCCGGTGACCCCCTCCGCCCGCCCGAGCTCCTCCAGCGACTCGAACGCCCCGACCTCCATCGTCGCGTGGTAGCGCCGCGCCCGCTCGAACAGGTGCTGCAGCCCCTTCTGCGGAGGCCGTCCGCGAGTCGCCCCACGCCCAGGCGCCCGACCCGCAGCCTCGACCCCACACAGCCGCTGGTACTGGGCGAGCTGCCGCTCCGGCGACTTCACCCCCGCCAGCTTCCGTAGCTCCACCTCCCGAGGCACCGGCCCGACGCCGTCCTCGTCCTCGAGGTCGGCCAGCACCTCGGGCGCCAGCTTCAGCAGACGGAACAGTTGGCTCACCCGAGCCCGCGTCAGTCCCTCCCGCCCGGCGATCTCGGCCGCGTTCTTCACCACGTACCGGTCGATGTCGTGCCGGAACGACCGAGCCCGAGCGATGTGCCCCCTCAGCGCCGCCCGTCGACCCGCCCACGGGTCCTTGGCCTCGGCCACCGACCCGTGTCCCGATTCCGCTGTCCCGATTCCTGGACCGCTGTCCCGATTCCCGCCGGACCCGTGTCCCGATTCCCGTGGCGCGTTTCTCGGCCCCGTGTCCCGATTCGAAGAGATCCCGCTTCCACCGAGATCAGAATCGGGACGGCCCACCCGGCGGCGGCGCCCGAGGGCCTTCCAGGAAGGCGGTGGGCGCTGCAGCCCGAACCCCGGATGAGGGGGTAGGTCCGACGACACCAGCCACGTCGTGAGCGTGTCGTTAAACGGAAATGGGCCGCGTGGGTTTGTGTTCCCACGCGGCCCAAAATGGCTCGGCATACAGGTGGCAAGGGGCGCAGGTCGAGGCGGGTTCGCGAGCTCAGCGGGGGTGGGGTGGCGGCGATTCTGGACGATCTATCCGTGGTCGTAGCGGTGTCCGATTCATCGCCTCGGATCGTCGAGGGAGCAGGAACCAGCGCAGACAGAGGAGACGCATGGGGTTCAGATTTCGAAAGTCGCTCAAGGTCGCTCCTGGCGTGCGCCTGAACCTCTCGAAGAGCGGGGTATCTGCCACGCTCGGAGTTCCTGGTTCGAACGTCAACATCGGCCGCAACTCTCGCGTGACAGTGGGCGTGCCTGGCTCTGGGCTCTCCTATCAGTCATCTCTGCGAGCGGCTTCTGGGACGTCGTCGTCCCGACCCAGCGGGCTCGGCGTGGTCACGATGGGCATAGCTCCGGTGCTCAACGACGAGCCGTCGTTCGACGACTCGGCGGCGAGGAGCTTGTGCGAGACGGCGGCTGCTGCTGGCGCAAAGGAGTCGGTGGGACAGAAGGCGGTGTGGGGTGCGGCTGTCGTGGGGGCCTTGCTTGGCGTTGGCGTTTCCGCCCTCTGGGCCACCGGCGTGGCCAGGGCCCCGATGAGCACGTACGCAACTGTGCACTTGGCCATTTGGGGAGCCGTGCTCTCTGCGATGGCAGGGCACGCGCTCGTGAAGCCGGTCTTGGTTCGGCGACGTGCCCGACAGCTTGCGGAGACTGCGTGGCCGGTGTTCGAGCGAGACGCGCGTGGAGAACACGCGAAGGCGGTGGAGCACTGGCGGTCGATGGCGCGCGCCGATGTCACCGCGGAGGAAGTCGCCGCCGAGGCCGGGCGTCGCCTGGAGGCAATGGAGTGGCCCTTCGATGTGTCGTGTCACTTCCACATCGAGGAGCGCGAGAGGGCGCTGGTGCTTGTTGACCTGCCCGAGATCGAGGGCATTCTCGAGGACGTTTCGCCTCGAGCGTTCCAGCAGGAGCTGTACGCCAAGGTGGTGGTCCAAGTCTGCTTCACGGTGGCCGTAGGCATCATGGGTAGCTCGACCCACATGCAGGAGGTGGCCGTTGCTGCCTACACACAGCGCTGACCGCGCAGTGGCGAGCTTCGGGATGAGTTCGTCGTAGAGATCCCCTTTGACCGACAGTCCACGATGACGCTCGGCGGAGTCGACGCTGATGCTCTTCTGGCCTACGCCAAATCGGTCCCGAGCGGTCGGATCAAGCTGACAAAGACGATGAAGCTGTCTCGGATCCCAGCGCCGAAATGGGCGGAGCTCTGCTAGCGCCACGGCCTCATGTGGCACAACCCACGGTTTGTGGCACGCCGGAACGGCCCTCGAGGTTGAAGCGTCGGTTGGCATGCGCACGTCAACGCGAGGGCGCGCCAAGAACCTTCGTTTGTGGCGCAGCGGTGAGCCGGAGTCCTCGACGGGCGTTCTCGACGCTTGGAGCGCGCCATAACCCGTGCCAAAAACTATGGGTCACAAACGCATGCTGTGCTACATCGGGGGCACGGAGGTTCGTGTGCTCATTGGCTACGCTCGGGTCAGCACGGCAGACCAGCGGCTGGATCGACAGCTCGATGCCCTGGCCGAGGCTGGATGCGAACGCGTCTTCGAAGACGTGTCCTCCGGAGCGAAGACGGAGCGCCCTGGGCTGGACCGGATGCTTGAGTCCCTTCGTGAGGGTGACGTGGTGGTGATCATGAAGCTCTCCCGGCTCGGGCGCAGCCTGAAGCACCTGGTGGAGCTCGTGGAGCGGTTCCGCGAACAGGGGGTTGGCTTCCGTTCGCTGACCGAGGGGTTCGACACCACGACGGCCGGGGGCCGCCTAGTGTTCTCCATCATGGGTGCCATGGCCGAGTTCGAGCGAGAGATCATCGTGGAGCGCACCCGCTCCGGGCTGGCTGCGGCGAGGGCACGAGGGCGGGTTGGTGGACGGAAGCCGGTGATGACGCCTCGGATGGTGCGCATGGCAGCGGCGCTGATGGCCGATCGGAGCAGCACAGTAGGGGAGATTGCGGAGGAACTCGGCGTGAGCCGAAGGACGCTGTACCGCTATGTGCGGCCAGATGGTGGTCTCACGGACAGAGGCACCAGCATGGTCGCGTAGGTGAACGCTCACGATGGTCAAGGAAGGGGGCCTCGGCCAGCTCCGCCGTCGCGGAGCCTCCAAGCCCCTCCGGCCTGCCGAATGCCCTCGGCTGAATCGGCCCATATGCGTGCTAACTACTGGATATGCTGCCGCCAACGTGTGGCGTGGCAAGTTTTCTTCGGCCGACGGCCCGCCATTTTGAACCTTCGCGAGCACTACTAGGTGCTGGCATCAGGCTGGCTGCACTCGAACAAGGAGAAGACATGTCGAACTCGAACAAGCCTTTGAAGCCCGGAACCGAATCGCCGGCGAGCGGGCAGTACCAGGAGGTTGGACCGCGTGGTGGTCAGCCCGGACGGGAGGTCACTGTGCCCAAGGGACGCCCGTTGCCGCCGACCACCAAGCCCAATCGTGGGTACACCCTAGTGGACCCTACGAAGAACAAGAGCGGGCAAGGGTAGGCGGGGCCGGCGAGAACGCGGGAGGTAGACGGTACGAGGCCAGCGGCAGGCAGCTTACCGCTGGGCCTCGCGTCTGTATTCTCGGGTACCGAATCGCCACCCTCGCGTGGACCGGGGGGAAGGAGTGTCCGATCTTGGCCACGGTCAGCGTCATGGCCCTGAGGTAGGGCGTTCTGCATCCCGTGTGACGATACCCTCTGACTACCATTCTTGCGAAAGGAGCAGGCCTGATGGAAGCCCTGGAACGCCTGGATCGATACCAAAGAGCTCTGATGCCGGAATTCGAAAGGCTTCGCAGGTTGGCCGAGTACCTCCACATTGCCGGACTCGTCGATGAGCCGGGAGAACTCCTGAATCAGGCAGCAAGCGACCTGTTCAAGAAAGGGTGCCCGGACCACGTGGACCCAGTCGCCTACGTGGTGAAAAGGATGAAGAATCTCGCCCACAACCAACGGCGAGACCGGCTTCGACGACGGAGCATCCTTCGACATGCGGATGAGCGTCTACACCCAAAGGCCGAGCCGAATCCGCTCGATGCGGCGCTTCTCGAGGACCGAAAGAAGGAGGAGAAGAAGGTGGCTGTGGAGGTCCTTCAGTTCTTGCAGAACCGGGCGGAGGAGAGGAACGATGACGAGCTTGTGCTCCTGTTGATGGCAATGGAGGAGCAGTACCAGGAAGACGGGAGCTACAAACGAAGCGCTCTCTTGGAAGTAACGGGGATGGAGGCGAGGACGTACAAGGTGGCGAGAGAGAGACTGTCGCGCCTCCTGAAGGGCGTTCCCGATGGGCTCCAGTCTCGCGTGCGTAGTCTCATTTCGAAGGAGCAGGCATGACCACCGGAGAGAGCGCACTTGCTGCAATGATCGCGGCGCTGCTGAACGATGAAGAGGACCTGCGTGAGGACGTCATCGCCGACCTCAAGGGCTTCGGAGTGAACGTGAGAGACGAACGGGCGGCCTTCAGGGCGCTTCTGGATGGCCTCCGGCAGGAGGGTACGCGCGCCATTCTCGACGATGCCTCGCGCCGACGTGAGCGGCGAGCCAAGAAGCGGGAGGGAAAAAGGCGCAAAATCCAGGACATGAGGCTTCCTATGGCGGAGTTGCGCCGGATGGCCTCGGCGAGCCCGGCCGCAAGAGCCCACCGGAGCTTCGAGCGCGACACCAGAGAGGATCTAGAGTCATTCCTCGCCGACCAGCTGTCCGATGATGAGGGGGAGGAGGAGTGAGGTCGGTCTCCCGCAAGCTGATGTTCAGCCGAATTGAACGCGAGGTAGACTCCGTTTCCCGGCGCTACCGCGCGTACGACCGGACAGTGCTACGCCGTCTCGATGACCTTGCGGACCTCATGGACATCGAAGTTCACTATGGGGGCGTTTCAGGCGCTGCAGCGAGAATGACAATGGGGCCCGGGGGGTTCGTCCTTCGAGTGAACGAGCGCGACCGCGACACTCCGACCGGCAGATTCAGCATTGGCCATGAGTTGGGGCACTATTGGCTCCACAGGCGACATGCGATGGACGCCCGGTGTTCGGTTGACGACATGCGCACGTGGCACAGCTCACGGACGCTCGAGACCGAAGCGAATGCCTTCGCAGCAGCATTCCTGTTGCCATCGCTGCTGGTGGAGGAGGCGCTCGATGGACAGGCGCCGTCTATGGATATCGTGCGAAGCCTTGCAGGGGACTTCGGCATGTCTCTGACCGCCACAGCGATCCGGCTCGTGAGGCTGTCCGAAGAGCCATGCGCTGTGGTTGTGGCTACCGCTGGAAGTATTGACTTCGTCATTCGAGGGGATGACTTCTGGCCCTGGATTGAGTCCGGTGTGCCCCTCCATCCGTCGACGCTTGCCTACGACTGCCACGCCCTCGGGCGCCTGGCCCGCTCGGACCAGGAGCCCGTCGCTGCCTTCGCCTGGCTAGCTGATCGTCGGCTGCAGAACGCGAAGTGGGAGCTTCTTGAGCACACATGCTTCTCCCCTCGGCTTGGGCAGACCCTGTCCCTGCTTTGGGCGCGAGACCTACCCTTTGAAGATGAACTCGATGAAGAGGAGAACGACGATGTGGAGTAGCGATGACGCGCGGAACCCTTCGGGCCCTCAGCGCCAAACAGGGAGAGAAGAGCCTCTCCGGAAGGGCCTAGACTACTCGGATCTTCGGGTTCTCGTTGAGCACTCGGATCCGCCATCTCCGAAGAAGTCGGACGAAGAGGGCCAGAAGCCCCAATAGGGAGAGCGCCGCCATGGGAAAAGAACATCTGAATCCGACCACACTGCCTTCCACGACCCAGAGCTCAAGCCGGGAAGAGTTCCGAAGGGACGGGCTCGACTACAGCGACATGAAGACACTGCTGGATCAGGCGGTTCCACCAACTCCAGTGAAGGCGGCACCGCCGCCCAAACCACCAAAGGAGACGGAGTGATGCCGGGCGCCATGAGGGCCCTTGCTGAACGAGAGGCCACCATGGTGGCCAGCAAGGGTGCGCTGATGCGTGACCTCCGGGAAACCGTTGCGCTCCTCAACAAGTCCGCTAGCGCGGAAGTGAGGGCCTCCGCACTTCTCGGGCTCTACGAGCGTGTCACACAGCACGTGAATCTCGTTGAGTCGATGATCGCCCAAGATGACTTGTCGGGGGCCAACGACAACGAGCGATGGCGAACCTTTCGCGCGGAAACCGCCCTGAATCTGCTGGACATGTACCCGTCCCTGCATGGATTCTTCAGGAAATGGGCCGTCGAGGTGGACATCCATACTCCTCGGGCGTTCCATCCGAGCCGGACCGCCATGGCTTCGGCTCAGAGGTTGGTTGCGGAGGTCTACCCCGAGGAGGCTGCCGAGCTGGAGCACCAATACCGGACCCTTGAACTGCCGGTTCACGGGTTCGAGAGGTCGGTCCCACGTCAGCTCCCGAGAGATACAGCATCGAAGGCGTCGGTGGAGTTCGCGGAGAGTGGAGGCCTCCGAGCGGTCTCGGGACTGCGCAGTGATGATGCCGTCCGCGTGGCCACTGGAGTAGCTCACAGAGGACCAGGAAGCTTCAGCGCACCTGCGAGTCCTTCAGACGCAGCGTCTCTGCTCAAGGCGGGACACACCAGAGGTGACAGCTGGCTCAGAAGGCAGCTCGCAGCGCTCGCCGACTCGCCCCTGGCCATCCTGGTCACAGTTGTGGCGACGCTCATGTCGAGCGCACTCCTCGCATGGCTGGGGCTGTCGAGCCCGTGAGCGGCAACCTCTTCTCTTCAATCTTGAAGCCGCAGTTCCTCGCTCGCGCAGCTTCCAAAACCCCAGAAGTGCAGATTCCGACATGGCCTCCCGGTAGTTTCCGAGAAGCAACGTTTGGCTGGTTGTGCGTCCTGCTCGGCATGTAGGACGCTCGTGTGCTGCAGCTGAGCCAACCGTTTCGTGGGTGGCCGCCCGATCACCGATGGCGTCAGAGCCGGTGGCCGATGTGTGCCTGCCCCGCGAGAGACCTGACAAATGCTGGACCTCGAGGGTGTCCCAAAGGCGAATCTGGAGAGGCCCCTTTTCCTGCGGATCAGCGGCGGCTATGTTTCCTGCACACCAAGCACCCGCGAGCTGCATGTCGCACCCCCACCTTAGAAACGCGCCCATCACCGAGGCCGTTCTAGAGATCAGAACAGCGCTCCCCGACGACGTTGGGGAGGGTGATTTGAATAGGTTCGCCGAGGCGATCTCCGCCAACTACACGAAGAGGCGAGAGCGGCTTCAGTTCTCGGTGGGCTTTCAGGGAGGCACTCCGACCGGCAGTGAAGCAACGGTGGACGGCCTCCTCATCGAGCACGAGACGCATCCCAACATCGTGCAAGCGCGACTCGATGGTTTCGCGTTCAGCAGGCTCCACCCGTATGAGGACTGGGAGTCCTTCCAATCGGAAGCCTTGCCGCTGTGGAACCTCTATCGAGAGGTGCTTCGTCCAATCAGGATTGTCCGGGTTGCTCTGCGTTACATCAACACCATTGAACTTGACGTCAGCGAAGATCCCAGCCTGACGCTAGCTGTCCTTCCTGGAGTACCAGCCCCCATGGCTCCTGTGGGCCTCACGAGCTTCACCATGCAGATGCTCTCGGAGCACCCGGACTTCGGAGCCGCTGCGAAGGTCATCGAACACCTTGCCCCGCTGGAGCCCGGTGTCGAGCGGGTGCAGGTCATGCTCGACATCGACGTGTTCAAGACGCTCGACTTGTCTCCGGAGGACCCAGCCCTCTGGGAACACTTCGACCAACTTCGGGAGTTGAAGAACTCGTTGTTCTTCAGCAGCATCACCCCACAAGCACGGGAGCGGTACCAGCATGGCAACTCAGTTCCGACCGGCTGACATACAGGAGGCCCCAGCTCCCCGAACCTTCCAACCGGAGGTGGATAGGGTCCGGATTCGACTGCACCATCAGCTAGACGAGATGGCCATCTACGCGGACCCGACCATATCCTGCTTGCAGGTGCAGAAGCCGGAGGTCATCCACGTGGTGTTTGGGAGTCGTCTGGCCGTCCGGAAGAAGGAGGAGAACGATCCGATGGCCGGGCTGCGGTATGCCGTGGGTCTAGAGAACGTAGGCAGGAAGCGTCGCGCTCTTGACCGGCTCTACAGGCTCGTGGACTCATTCTTCCGAGCCGACGATTTCGATGGGTGTGACCGGTTCCTTGCGAATGCCGACGTCGATGCGATGGGGACTCACCTAATGATCGGCCTTCTAACGGTAACGGCTGCCGAACGTGAGCGACTCCCCAATCGTTCGGTGCTTGCTACTCGAATCAGGAGCCGGTTGGAGCAGGTGGCCCCAGACCGAATCGAGCGCCTGATGTCCGGGCTCGAATGATTGACCATGGAAGGTCTTTTTCGCAATGACCGTCAGGCCTTTGACCCTGACGCCACACCCGTCGCGGTGGCCATCTGTCGTGTGAGCGGAGGCAGCACCCATGCGGGGCTTCTCTATGCCGACTCAGAGGGCTTGCCCGCAGTTCTCCACATGCCATTCCACTACAAACCGCTGAAGTCAGAGGGGTTGGCGCAGGCCAGGTTGTGGAGGAAGGCCGTCTGGGCCGCTCCCGACATTGAAGAAGAGAACGCTATGGCGATTGGCGCACTGGCTCATCTCATCTGGGAGAGCCACGGAGCCGTCGGGTTCGCATATGCTCTTCGCTACGTGCAGGCCGTCTTCGACCCGACCAGTGGGAAGTTGCTGCGGGCCGATGACGAACAAGGCTTCACCTGCGCCACCTTCGTCTACTCGTTGCTCAACTCTGGCGGCTTCCCCTTCCTCATTCTCGACGAATGGGAGCAGCGGCCTGGCGACATCAAGTTCCAGGCATCGATTCTCGGTCTGCTGGCGAAGCATGACGCTTCAGAGGAACACATGCTCCATGTCGCCCAGGAGATGCTGGATGGCGTCATCCGCATTCGCCCATCAGACGTAGTAGCGGGGGCCGCACATTGGCCTGGTCCTGTGTCCTTTGGCTTGGCCACGGCCACGGGCAAGACTTGCGAGGCGTTGCTGGACGAGAAGTAAGAGCAGACCGTGGCCGACGAAGCAGAGACCGCGACAGTCGCGTTGTGCGGCCAGCGTCGCGCCTCCTGGACGAGAAGGGGCATAGGAGAGGTCAACAGCCAGCCCCCTCCCCCCCACTCAACACCCGCAACTCCACCTCCCGCTCATGAAATGTCCCTACGAGCTCGACCAGGTGGGCGAGGGGCGAGGGAGCGCCCAGATGTGGTCCAGCATCGTCACCATCACCACATCCCCCGGCCAAACACCTCAAGCTATCCGGTCGAGGCCCTCGCGAGCCTTCCCACCCCCAACGCCACGTCCTCGTGCGCCCGCTCGCATCCCGCGGCCGTGAGCGCATCGAGCTAGCTGCCAAGCTCTGGTCCGGAGTGGACACGCGGGCGTAGCCGATGAGCATCCGACACACCTCTCCTGACGGTGTCGCAAAATCCCTCATGCCAGCCGGTTCACCACGTTGTTTTCGAACATGAGTTCTGCGACTCGAGAGCCCCCGGCGGCCCGAAGCCCGACCGGACCACCGACGCCCGTCGCACAAACGATGGTTTTCGCGACTACGTTGCCATGCACACGTCTGCATCGTGCCGTGCTCCGAGTTCTGGCTCCTGGTTGCGCTGCTGGGCCGCCTCGGCGCCGAGGGCCGGTGACGAGCTGGCGTCCGCGTCCGCGTCCGGCGACGCCAGGGCGGTGTGAGGCGCAAGCTGCACCGGCGCTCGTGGGGCGGCTCGCAGGGCCGAATGAGGCTACAAGGGCCGTCCCG
>Ga0316204_10005063_pt1 | contig 22493 bp, 28 predicted proteins | sample 6monrhotite_MG_2_FD_205661 | JGI IMG/M metagenome (GOLD analysis project Ga0316204, IMG submission 205661) | Microbial mat bacterial communities from mineral coupon in-situ incubated in ocean water Damariscotta River, Maine, United States -... | ecosystem: Environmental > Aquatic > Marine >... | reverse complement strand
ATCGACACGTTGCCGACATCCGCCGCGCTGGCGGCGGCGTTGTTGGCCTGGGGGTTCAGGAAGTCGAACTGGACATTCCCGCCGCTCGCATTGCCGCCGACAGTGACGCCTTGAACGCGCGGATCCTCGACGGATTCGTCAACGGTTCCAGTTTCCGGATCCTCGGCCCCGCCCTCTGTGAGCTGTCCGATCGGCTGGGCAAAGCTCACAGCGCTGATCGCTACGAGCAAGCTGCTCGCGGCCAGAATCATCAGGTTTTTACGAAGCCGAAATCGTCTCACGGGGCGTCCGCCAAATTGTACGCACGCCGACGTTCAGCTCGTCGGCATGCGATCTATAAGGCGGCCCGCAAATACCCCCAGGGGCCGACATCTATATTCCAACGGCTCGGCGCAGTTTTCAAGCCTTCATTGCGGCGGGTGGTGACGCATTTTGAAACGAATAGGCGGTATCCGCCCAGACGTCCGTGGCCAGGTTCGCCTGGTCGATCGGCCCCTCGCGCAGCCGCGCCCCGTCATGAGCCGCCGGAAGAGCGGCATGCCGCCGCTTCTTCGTAATCATTTTTCGGGGAACGTGCCGCATGCACGATTGTTCGGGATATGTAACGAGAATTCGGATCTAGCGCCGTCTCTAACGCGCAGAATACCAAGTCCCCCGGCCCGCGCCGTGGCGTTCCAGAAGCTGCCGCTCCACCAGCAGTTTGATGTGATCCTTGATCGTGTTGCGGTTGGCTCCGGTCGCCTTCGCGGCGTCCGCCACGGTGACGCGTCCGTGCTCGCGCGCGATCTCGACGATTTGCGTGGAAAGCTCCGGCAACGCCCCCAGGATCTGGGTCTCCCGCTCCATCTTGGCTTCAAGACGCTGCTTCTGCCGCGCCAGCGCACGAAGGAAATAGTGCGTCCAGGCCTGCCAGTCCGGCGCATCCGTGCGGATCGTCACCTGGGTTTTGCGCAGGGCGAGGTAATAGGCGTCCTTGCTCTGTTCGATGACATGTTCGAGCGAACTATAGGGCACATAGCCATATCCGGCACGCAGCAGGAGAAGCGTCGTCCTGGAAGGGGTGAATCTCCAAAAACACCACAACGAAGAGCGCAATGATAAGCAGCGGGTGCAGGCGCTTTCGTTCGAACTGGTCGCGCGTCCAGCGCAGCAAGTCATCCATGCGGCGCGGCGTGTCGAAGGGCGTGGCGGTTTCGAAGATGACCCCAATGCTCGTACCCTTGCCATCGAAGGCTTCGACATGATTGGGAAGGGTCTTGTAGCTGCCCCTGTGTCGCTCGTCCTTGTCCGAATGAGCGAGCAAGTCGCGGTGAAGCTGTCGGATATGGTTCTGCGTCAACGCGATCTCCGCGAAGTGGGCGAAGATGGTTTCCATCGCTTCGGCGTATCCGGCGACTTCCTGTTCGTCCCGGCTGCTGAAGGATTTGATCTCGATATTGCGCAGCAGAGCTTCGACATCGCGGTCGGAGAGCTGGGCCCCCTCGATCCGCGTGGATGAGCCAACGCTCTCGATGGTGGCGACACGTCGCAGCGAAGACAGCCGTTCAGGCGCGATTCGCCCGATCGCGCGCCATGCGCCCTTGAATTCATCGAGTTCGGCGATCAGGCTGAGCAAGTTCGGCGTGATCGTCAGCGTCGAAATATTCAGCAGGCCATCCAATTCGTCATCCGTTTTCATCCATTAAAAAATATCAGAACCGGCATCCATTTGTCCATCCATTTCCATCCGTTTGTTGAGGTGGGGGACTCAGATTGAACACTCGTCAGAGGTGGGGATGAGCTCGTCCCTTCGACACCCCCCATGTCGAAACAGGCCTTCGCTCGATCACAGATCAGGAGAGCCTCCCATCATCATGCTCTCGGCAGCGCCGGGAGCATGACCGGCCCGGACTGACGCCGGAAAGCATGAGCTCACCGCCAAGCTACACCACGTCCCAGGACACCATCAGCGAACGCACAGTGAAGTACCGGTTCTCGGGCGAGCGGCGGCCATCTGATCGCCCTCGCGCGGCATTCGGATGCTGTGCTCTTTGTTGTTCTTGCACCTGCGGGCCGCCACATTGTCGAGGAGGCAGACGATTGAGGGGCGAACGATGACCGGCAGGAACAGGGCGCAGCTCATTCTTGTTTTGTGTGCGTTTTTGGTTATATTGAATACAGGCGAGATTGGAGGTGCCGTGCCATGTCCCGAACGACCACGATGACCGTCCGCCTTGGTGGGGCGCTCAGTGACTTTGTGTCGGCCAACGTAGGCGATGACGGGTCCTATGAGAACGTCAGCGAGTATATCCGTGACCTGATCCGGCGCGACAAAGAGAGGGCGGAGCAGGAAACCTTCAACCGGCTGAAGGCCGAGCTGAGCCATGCCTTCGCGGCCCCGGAGGAGTCGTATCGGGCGCTGACGCCAGCCGAGGTGATCGCCCGGAACGGGACCTGATTCCGTGGCTGCCGTTCGTATTCAAGAAGGAGTGTCCCATCGTCTCGATGACATCTACCGCTACACTCGTGACAGGTGGGGAGATGATCAGGCCGAGAAATACATCACCGGCCTGTTCGACGCCTTCGACAAGATAGCGGCGCACGGTGTCGCGTCGAAACCGATCCCGGCCGAGTTTGGTGTTGAAGGTTTCTTTTTTCGATACGAGCGTCATTTCGTCTACTGGCGACATCTCTCGAACGGCGACATCGGGATCGTGACCATCCTGCATGAGCGCATGCATCAGATTGACCGTTTTCGGGATGACTTTGGTTTAGGTTGATCGGATGATTTTCCGATAAGCATCAGATTTGAGCATGGTTTCCGCGTTATCGATCTCACCGACGATTGCTTCTGCATCGAGTTGGATTCGCCCGATCGAAAAATACATGATGAAGCGTCCCGGGTTTTCCGGAGGCGGTTTCATTTGGGTCATGCGACCCTATCGAGGGTCTGCCTGACTGCATAGTCGTGCGCTGGCGTCTGGTCGATCTGGTGCAGTGGGTCAGCGACGAGTTCGGCGTGTCCTGCGGACCAGACACGATCCGCCGTGAGCTCAAGGGCATGAACTATGCCCGTCTGAGGGCGCGCCCGCAGCATCCCGGACAGGATGAGGCAGGGCTGGAGGCATTTAAAAAGAGCGGATCGACGCCATAAGGGCGGATCTGCCGGGCGGCAGCGAAATCGAGATCTGGTAGCAGGACGAAGCGCGCGTCGGACAAAAGAACAGGCTCACCCGGCGCTGGGCAAAGCGCGGCACCTGCCCGCGCGCTCCCAACGACCAGCGCACGCAATGAGTCTGGATCTTCGGCGCCATCTGTCCGACCAGGGGCAAGGCCGCCGGTCTGGTTATGCCCTATGCCGACATCGAGGCCTTGCAGGCCGATCTCGAGGAAATCGCCCGCAACGTCGATCCCGGCGCTCATGCCGTGCTCGTCATGGATCAGGCCGGCTGGCACACCACGCCCAGACTCAACGTCCCCGACAATATCACCATCGTGCCGCTGCCGCCGTGCTCACCGGAACTCAACCCCGTCGAAAACCTCTGGCAGTTCATGCGCTAAAACTGGCTCTCTAACCGGGTCTTCTCGTCTTACCCGGACATCGTCAATCCCTGCTGCGACGCCTGGAACAAAATCGAAAGCCAGCCCTGGCGCATCCTGACCATCGGTCACCGTACCTGGGCACATGGGTGCTGATCAGTGCGTGTTGGCATTAGAAGCAGTTCTTAGAGTCTTACTCAAACGGGCCTGGGGTCTCGCGAGAAACCGACATGGGCCTACTCGCCAATCATTCCAGGCGCCTCTCGGCGGAACAGCTCCAGCGCGGCCGCGATCGAAATGTTTCCGCGCACGATATCGTGCTCTGGAGCCACCGGCTCGCACCCCAAATCCCCGCAGGGTTCAACTTGGCCACCCGCATAGATGATCGCCGGCACGCGCTCGACGCCGAACGCCTGAAATGGCCTCGGATCGATTGCGACGCCGCCCAGCGTGTCTTCGCCGAACACCTCGATAATGCGGGCTTGGGTCGCCGTGAAGGATTGCGCAATAAAGCCGCGGATCACGACCACCGCGCCTAACTCATGCGCTTCGGCGACATATCGGCGCAGCGCTTCGTCTGGCATGCTCAGGGACACCAGGACGTATATGATCGGCCCGGCATTGTCGGGGCCGATCAGGTCCTCGGGGTGAAACCCCTCAACGCCCATATCCGCGGCCGTGTCCACGATTGCGCGGCGCCATTGCTCATGGGCCGCCTCGCTTGTGGCGTCCTCCTGATAGGTCCGCGCGCGCTCCAGAACCATCGCGCCGAATGCCTCGATCCCCTCTTCATGGGCCGAGCTTTGCTCCATGAGCGCATCGCGGATCGCTTCGGCCTCGGTGACGTCGCGCTCCTGCGCGGCGGCCGAGCCGGTGCTTGCCGCCATTACGGCCGCCAGGGCGATGTGGCGCATGCGGGCGGTGCCGACGTTCACGTTCCCCGTTTGCGCATGCCCCTCGAGCAGGCGCAGCAGGCCGAGCACGAAGGCTGCGAGGCCCGCGATGGCCAGTATGCCCTCGCCGGCATGTAGCGCGCCCAGCGCCGCACCCGTACTGGCGCCCATGCACACGATGCCCTGCGGGATGGCGTTATTGGCGCCCAGGGGACACCGCACAACCGATGACATGATCATTAGAGCGCGCAGCATGTGCGTTTCCTCCAAACCAAAAATCCGATGTCCTCGCCCTCCATCGGGAAGGACCGGCCGGACTCGTAGACGATGGTTGCCGTGCCGGCGCGCGGGCAGGTTCCCGGTCCGGAGACATGGGGAACCGGGTTCACCAGCTGATAGCGATATTGGCTGCGCGGCCATATCGGTGCGATCTGCTTCTGGCAGATGGCCGACGGTCCCGAAGTCCGCCAGGCCAATAGCTGGCGATGCAGCTTGTAGGTCATCCGCTCGGTGACCAGCGCGGCGCCCTGAATACGCGTGACTTCGGCGGCAATATTGCCGTTGAACGGGTAGACCGAGCCATGGCAGCCAGCGCACCAGAACATGCCCGGGAAATTCCGGCCCGTGGTGCTGACGGCCACACAGTCTGCCGCGCAGGCCGCTTGCGCGATCGGGTTGGCGAAGATCGCGGCTTCCGGATGGATCAGGAAGCTCAGCTCATCGTCGTTCCAGAGCGGATCCAGCTCGGAGACGTACAGCACGTCGAACGAAGCCTGTTCGACGCATGCCGCATCCGCCAGCAGCTCAAGCCAGTAGAGCAGCGGGTAGGCATACCAGTGCACGAAGTATTCCGCCGACTCATTGCCGCCGGTATCCGTGCCCCCCTCCCCTTTGTGACCGATGTCGAAGCCCGGCGCGATCGTCTGCCCGCCAATGTTCACGAAGCACCAAGGATCCTTCGCCACGTCCGCCAGTCGCGCCGGCTCCCAAAAACCGATGGCAACACCGATCCGGATGAATGGCGGCACTGCAATGGGACACGCGCAAATCGGAGACGCGAAATTCTCGGTATCCGGATGGTTGGACGGCACTACCGGGAAGGCGCCTACGGTCAGCGGAAACAGGCAGTCCCAGCAAATATCGGACACCGGGTTCACGAAGTTGCCATTGCACGTGTCGACGTTCTCGAACTGTGCGCGGGCGTCTGGCGCCGGCGCCGCGACCAAGGCGAGCGCTGCGAACAGTCCAATCCATAGCGTTCTCATTGCGTGCCCTCCCCAGCCAGTCCGTCCCAATGCGACGGCCCGTATTCGCGCAGCAGCGCCCGGTTGCCGTCTTGCTCCATGGAGGCGGGCACCGCGGCGATGCCCAGTCGCTCGGTCAGAAAGCCCTTCTGGTCGAAATAGAACCGCACCTGGTGCTCGGTCATCAGATCGAGCGGGGCGCCGCCGGTCAGGACAATCGAGACCATCCCGTCGTGATCGCGGTACTGCGCCAGCGCCCAGGCCACCTGGTCGGCATTGTCACCGTCCACAAATACGTACCGTCGCCGCATCGCCACCTGATCAAGCGGGTTCACGCGATCGCCGGCGCGGGCGAACACGACGCCGCGATGATCGGCATAGTCTTCCGGCACCGTAATGGTCGGATCGTAATGCCACGAGCGATCCTCCTGCGCTGTGCGCATGAATTCCACCGCGGTCGGGCGGGTCACCGACCGTTCCACACGATCAGCGAACGCCTCATTCATCGCGTCGAGGGATCCGTCGGCTGCGGCCGCCTCCAGGCGTGCTGCTAACCATTCGAGAATGTCAGGCTCGGCGATCTCGAACGTTTCGCCCATCGTTCCGTAGTCCTCTGCCAGCGCCGATCCGCTCAGCGCGGCTATGAGCGCAAGGCTCCTCATTGCCGCCTTCATCCTTCCCCCCCTCGCGCATCCAGTATCGCGATCTCCTGGCGCAACGCTGCGCTCTCGTCCAAGCGTCCAGGCCGCACGCGGACCAGCCGCAAGTTCGCCATCTCGAACACCTCATTGACGAACGCATCCCGTTCGCGCCGATCGCGGCGATCATGGCTCCTGTCATCCACTTCCAGAGCGAAGAGGATGTCGCCGCGGCGCGTCGCGACCACGAAATCAACGTGCTTTTGCGCGATATATCCCAAGGCCCGCATCCGATCGCGCGGCGAGAGGAAGGCCTCTTTGACCTTCACCAGATCCGCCAATCGCACCTTTGCGAACACACAGGCGCGCGTGCCCACGGCACGCTGCAGCCAGCAGAACGCGCCGTATTCCGCGCGCGTGAGCAACGGACCCGCAGCCTGATACGCGAACCCGCCCGTGCGACGGCGCGGGCCAAGTGCGTAGATCACCGCCGCGATCACTATCGCGCAGAGACCCAGCAGGATGACAGTGGTCCGGTCCCACTCCATCAGAGCACGGGGAAGGCTCGGCCGATGATCCGCTCTCGCGGAATCAGCCCGATTTCAGCGTACCGGCTGTCGTAGGAATCGATGTGCTCGCCGGACATGAACACGTAGCCCGCCGGGATCACCTGGCTTTCGATCGCTTCGAGGGGCCGGCCACTCTGCGCGAAGGGCTTGGCCTCGCCGACGAACACGCCTGCCACATAGATGCGGCGGCCGCGCACCTCGATAACATCCCCCTCCACGCCGACAATCCGCTTCACGAAAGGCCGGTCGTAGTAGGCGTTGTCCGGCACCTCGAACATCGCGAGTTCGCCCTTGGTCGCAAGCGCTTCCGCATCGACCACGAACGCCCAATGCGGCAGGCTTTCGGTCATGTTCAGCCCGAAGCCCCACCGCTCCTTCGCGTAGCCGAGCGACATCACGACCATCAAGGCCGCGACGCCGGCATAGAGTATCCCGACACGCCCCCAGCTCATCGACGCGGCTCCTCGAGTGCGTGCAAAGCGCGTTCGTGGATGAGGTCGGTGACATCGGGCAGCGAGCCTGCGCCGCCTACAATGGCTTCCTTCAGGATCACCACACGGCCGGTCGTGGCGGCGAAGTCGTCCGCAACCGCGTGCGCCAAGGCCAGATAATCGTCTGTGCTGGCCGCGATATCGGCCGCCGGCACGCCCCGCTCAATGGCGTGTCCGGAATACAGATTGCCGAGCCGCTGGTAGTCGACGACGACCAGCCCCTCTTGTTTGCTTTCGGCCTCCCGCCAGGTCAGCGCGAGCGCCAACACGAACGCGCCCACCACCAATGGCTGGATGAGATCCATGAGCGAGAACCCCTCGGGTATTCCTATCCGGTCTCCAATGCGGCTCATCGCCCCTCTCCCTTAAATGTTGCTCGCGTGTGCCACCGCAGCGCGACCGCCACGGCGAACACCACCAGCAGCGCGATGCCGGCAAAAAGATTGAAGCTGCCGCGCGCCGCCTCGGTGGCGGCCCCGTAATGATTGAAAAAGTCGCCCAGCAGGTAGCTCACCAGCTCCAGCCGGCCGGCGGTGAGAACCAGCAGGAGGACAACGAGCCAGCCCAACAGCGCCGCGAATGCGTCGATCCACCAAACTGTCTCACGCAAAGCGCGTCGCGCCGTGTTGATGCGCTCCATCATGCCTGTTGCTCCCCATATGCGATCGCTTCGATGATGTCCGGCAGCGTGCGGCCCTGCTCCTGGCCGCGCTGTATTGCCGCGTAGACCGCCGGCGACGTGGAAAAGAGCGTCGCCGAGAACGGGTCCAGCACCAGACGCCCCAAGAGCTTCTGCCCAGGCCCGAAGATGATCATTTCCGAGTATTCGCCGGGGCTCATGCGCAGCCCCTTCAGGATCGACAGCGAGCCGTCATCGAGAGGCAGACGTTTCGAGCCTGCCAGACCGTCCGCCTCCTGCTCAGTGATGCGCAAAACGACTTTCCAGTCCGAGTTCTCGAACGCGGCGCGGCTGCCATCGGATTTGTAGTAGTCGTTGATCGACTGCGTACCGGTGATCAGAGCGCCGCCTTCTTTACGGGCGCGGCGCGCGAAGCCCTCGATGAAGGCGCCCGCCTGCCCACCGCCAAGCATCTGCCAGGCCTCGTCGATGACCACGAGCTTGCGCTGTTGGCGGCCGCCCATCCGCATCCGCTCTGCGATCTGAAACAGCAGGCACAACACCACGACAGCGCGCAGCTCCGGCTTGCTCTCCAGATCGGACATCTCGAAGACCGTGAAGGGGTTCTGCAGATCCAGCGTCGCCGGCCCCTCGAAGAAGCTACCGAACGTCCCTTTCTTGCAATACGGCCCCATCGCCCGACCGAGGCGCTTGGCCAACTCCGAGCCCTCTTCCACGAGCGCGTGCCGTACATCGCTGACGCTACCGCTCGGACCCTTGTCCGCAAAAACCTCGGAGACCAGGCCGTCGATCAGGCCGACCTCTTCCTTCGTCGCCTTCTCGTCACCCTTGGCCATCATGACCACGACCTGCGTGATCATGTTCAGGGCCGACATCAGATCCTCGCGATTTTCAAGGACGTCCTCGGAGATCATGGAGAACGGGTTCAGGCAGATCGCACGATCTGCCCGGAACACCACATGATCGCCATCCATGATCTTGCACAGGGTTTCAAAGGACCGGCCGTCGTCGATAACCATCACATGATGGCTTTGCGCCAGACCGTCCACGCACACCGACTGCATGAACACGGACTTGCCCGAGCCCGACGCGCCGGTCACGGACATATTGTGGTTGCCGTTTCCCTCGTTTTGAAACGGCGAAAAATACGAGATCTGCCCGAGGCGCGACATGATCAGCGTACCGGGCTGATAAGCGGCCTTGGGCTGGCCTTGCATCGGCGCCAGCGCCGGCATCGAGCGGGTCACCCCGGTGCGCAGATACTTGAGCTGGCCGAGATCCTTATGGAAGTTGTCGGCGTAGCCCATCGGCAGGCACGACAGCATGACGGGCAAGTGGCAGCAGTCGTTGCGCTCAAGCTCGAAGCCGCGGACGCGGTAGAGCGAGCGTAGCGCCCGCTCGGCTTCTTCGCCGGTGCCTTCCGGGGTCTGCAGCATCACCGAATAGCAGAATTTGACCAAGCGTGCCCCGTCCTGGACCTCGCCGTTCACCTCTTTCCACTCATCCGCTTTCGCGATCATCTGCGGATACATGTTCTTGAACGGGCTTTTGTATTGCTGTGCGGCGCGAGACGAGCGCATCTGTGCCTGTGCCTTGGAGGCCTCCGCGCTCATGTAGCTGATCTTCAGCGTCGACCACCAACTGCCCACTAGGCGGAGTTGGTCCTGCGTAAAGTCCCCCAGCAATCCGGCCATGAGCGCCTGAGAGCCGTTCTTCGGAAATCTTGCAGCTGTAAAGGTGCGGATCTCCTGCCGGGTCTTATACGGCCGGCGGCTGGAGAGCCTGCCCTTCATGTAGGACTCGACGCCGAAGTCGTGGGATTCCGCGATCAGGCGGTCGCGATAGACTTCCAGGCTGGTATCCGCACGGATCATCTGATCGCAGATGAATTCACCCGGATCGTACTCGCAGCGCTTCTTGCGTGTTTCCCGGCTCATCGCCAGCCATCCGCTCACGACGCTCATCAAGGCGTCTGCGGTCAGCGGCTCGCTCCACAAGCCCAGGGTCTGCAGTGACATCTGAACGGTCTCGCGAAGCTGCATGAGCTTCTCCGCCGCCTTGCCGACATTCTTTTTGGTCATGCCAACGGAGATGAACACGCGATAATCGCGGGCGTAGAACGGGCCCACCTTGGATCCCGAGGACCAGATCATCCGGCGCAGATATTCCGCCCTGGAGCGGCCGAGGCGTTCCAGGACGCCGCCGCGTTTCACGCGCTCATAGGCCCAGCGCTCGATGTCATTGCCCACATATGGCGAGGCATAGGTGTGCACCTGGACGTGGATGTCGTCCGGGAAGCCTTCTTCAAATAGTCCCTGCAGGATCGCCTCGACCGCCTCGCCGGTCTGCGTCAGCGGTTGCAGCTCAAGCACCCAGCCGATCGAGTTCAGGTTTTCGAACAGCTTGTCTTCATGCATGTACCCGCGATACGGCAGAAAGCCTGCCAGCGCCGCCGGCGATCCCTTAAATCGGAGCGTCGAGGTGGGCAGGCTGTCGCCGAACAGGAAGGCGGCCATACCGTCGAGCGCATGTCCGACGCCGGTTTTATCAAGCGCCTCGTCGAGTTTTTCCCAGCCGCCACCGTCCGCCATCACTAACCGTCTCCCGCACTCACGGCTTCAGCCGGCTCGCCCCACATTTCGTCGCCCACCGGCGCGAAAACAGTCGTCGGCGCGTGATAGTGCCCTTCCTCGTCGACCCAGGATGCGATGGTGACGCGCATCACATGCCGGCCGAAGAATATCGGGCGATCGTGCGCATGCATTGCGCGGTCGGAGCCCGCGCCGGTCCCGATCCGACCACTGGATCCTGTATGGAGCTGGCGGGCCTCGTTGTCGGCAATCGAATGGCAGGCCGACAGGCCGATGGCGCGGCACGACCAATCGCCCTGCACCGAGCTTTGGCCCGGTATGATGCTGCACCCGCCCGTGAGGGCGAGTGCAGCCACCGCGCCGATGGTCAGGAGGCGCTTCACGACGCGGATGCCCAGGCCCGAACGTCCGCCGCCGGTGCATACCCACCGGGGAAGCGGCGGCCACTTTCATGGATCATTGTCGGGGTGCCCTGCATGCCGAACTGACGAGCGAATTCGGTGTTCTGCTCGACAATCGGCCCAAACTCCGCATCGCATTCCTCACGTGCACGGGTCAGCGCGACATTGCCGCCGCCGTACATCTCGTGCGCCGCTTCGGCGGGATCATCCGAGCACAGCACCAGACGGGCTCGCTCACCACCGCCTCGACCCAGCCAGTCGACGAAATACTCGCGGATCTCGTATTCCTCGACGTTCCGCAGCTCGTCGTGCAGGCGCTGGCAGTACGGGCAGGTCAGATCCGAAAACATATGAATGACCGGCAGGCCGCGCCCGCCGTTGAAGACCACGGCGTTTTCGATAGGCAGCGTCACATCCACATCGCCGAACACCGGCGTGGCCCGGGGCTGCGCGGCGGCCGGCTGCGGTGCGGCGTTGCCCGCCGCTTGAACCGGTCGGCCGTCCAGCTGTCCACCTGAAGCGATGGCCGCGAAACGCTGCAGCTCGTCGCGGCGGCGCGCCGTGAGATCCACGCGCTCCTCGAAATCCAGCAGGCTGCCGGCGAACCCGTACCGGCCGGAATGGTCGACATAGAGGATCGTTTCGCCGACATGCACTTCGCATACACCCGGCCCGACACCACATTCCACGCCTGTGATGCTCGCATTCGGCATTGCGCGGGCCAGGTACGCGGTGACTTCGCTCTCATCAGCGGCAGCGGCCGCCGGCGAGATCAGGTTGTACAGAAAGGCCGCTGTAAAGCTGCCCACGGCCACGCCGACCGCGACCAGACCGAACGCCGGCAGCGGCGCTTTCTTCACCGCGTCGAGCTTCGTCTCAATGGTATTGCTTCGTTCCGTCATGACTTTCTCCTTGTGGGCGCAGCGCGCCCGTTCCCCGTCTTCGTCAGCGCACCACCACGCCAGAAAGGAAGACGATTTCGACGTCGATGCCGGTCGGCATCTCGACAACTGGTTGATATTGTTCGGCGCGCTCGATGTAGTATTGCGACAGGGTGGACGCGGCGCCTTCAATCCCCCCGCCGATGCTTGAAATCGCAATCTCTTCCGAGGTCGGCCCCTGGCCGCCCGTCACCGCTGCGACATTGCCGATGGCGCCGGTCGCTGTTCCGACGCGCGAGAAGGATTGGCCCAGACCTTGAAGCGTGCCGGCGATCATGGCGCGCTCGGTCAGATCCCCTTCACGCGAGATCACGCGGCCGCGCACGCCCGCCTTGCCGGCGTGCGCGATGTAACCCTCGACCTCGGCTTCACTGACCCGGCCGGAACCGTCGTTGAGCGGGCATGTCATCCGCTGCAGGCGCACATAGACCTTCTCCGAGCTCAGCTCGGCATAGGCCGCCCCGTTGACGAGGCACCCTTCCAGATCGGTTTCCACATAGTCGCCATCCTGGAGCACCGAGACCGCGGCGCCCGTGATGCGGAACATCACCGGCTTGGGGTCCGAACCGAAACTCGTACCCGTGGCGGCATCCACCCCGACCAGCACACGTGCCGGGGCGTAGGAGTTCGGCGGAACGTAGCGCTCCGGATCGCGGATGACCGCTTCGGCAACTTCGGTCGAGTCGTCGCCTGAAGTGCCATCAAAGCTGACTGACTGAAGGGCGCGCCGGGCAATTTGCGAATTACCAACGCTCAGTGTGTCGCTCAGTTCTGTGCCACGCGCCGACTCGACCACCCCGACCGGACGGAACGGATCTGTCCCATCGGCCGGAGATGAGGGTTGGCCGGACGGGACGGATCCGCCCGGCCCACGCGATGTCGAGGGTGACGTGCCCGCACCGCGTGTTTGCTGAGATTCCGACTGCCGGGCCATCTGCTCCGCCATGCTTTCGATCATGGTGGCCGCCTCCACCATCACGGATTCGGTTTCCGCGCTGGCGCTGGCGAGCTCGGCCCGGAGGCGTCGGTTCTCTCGTTCTAGCTCTGTTACCTGGTTGGTCGTGACGCCGAGGCTCGCCTCCAGCGTGTCCAGGCGTTCTGCGAAGACTTCCACCTGATCGCGCTCTGCGATGGGCTGCCGGGAAAGCTCCGAGAGGGTCGACACGGATTCGACCTGTTCGCGCTCATAGGTCCCTACCGGATCGTCGGCATTGCCCGTGAAGAGAAAGAAGCCGAGGGCGCCGAACAGGATCACCGCTGCGAGGAGCGAAATGACCTTCCGGCGGCGCATCGCAACATCGGTATCACTCGCCATGGTCGGCCCCCACGGGCTCGATCACCAAGACCCGCGCCGTCTGACCCGGGGCGATGAAGTCCTGCACTGCCGCGACCGCACTCGTCTGCGATGTGGCGAACGCCTCATGGTCGATTTCAATGGCCGCTTGCGTGCGATTGTGCAGCTCGAACACGTGCGCCGTGTGCCCTGCCCCCTCCACGATGCCCAGCTCGCGCACGTAAATGCCGCTCGCTACTGCTTCGGCCCTGTCCCGCCCGCCGGTCGGCGTCGCGGCGTAGGCGTGCTGCGCGAACTCCACCAGGGCCCGCTGATAAGCCGGCGCGCGTCCGCCGCGCTGCGAGGCCGCCGCTGTGGCTTGAACATGGGTGCCGCGCACAAAGACCTGCGAAGCCGGCTGGTCGCGGATCGTCCAGAGAAACTGGTAGGTATGGCCTTGCGCGGTAGTGACGAAGGTCGACACCACCTGATTGGCGATCCCGTCTGTGACGATCAGATAGAGATCCCCGGTGCGGTCATCGCGCTCAAACTCCACAGCCGGCGTTCCCGGCCGCCCGTTCTGCGCCGTCCTTACGGATGCCGCACGGTCGCCCTCGAAGGAGACCCGTGTCACCTCTGCCAATGAGAGGGGCGCCGTAATGCGCTGGCCGCTCTGGGCGGTCACCCGCATCACGCCCCAGTCGCCCCCTTCGATGCGCGCCTGCGCGCGCTCCGGAGGCTCGGTGGACGCGACCGGCCCGTCCAGCTGGGTAGGCGCTTGTGCCGCAGCGGTCTGCGACACGAACAGCAGGGTCGCGACCGTGCCCAGGATCATCCCTATAATGAGGCTCTTGGTATCAACCATGACGCACCCCCTCCCCGTTCCACTCAACGGCATGGAGGCGCCACTCGCCTGCGACGCGAACCCAGTCGACGCCGTACTCCAGAACCGCGAAGCGCTCGCCGTTAAACAACTGCGTGATCGCAACACTCACCCGCATGGCCTCGCCTTGCGTCAGCAGGCTGATCGCTTCAACCCGCACATCGTCGCCGATGCGCGCCTCCATCTGGTCGCGCTGGACGGCCTCCTTGAGCGCGATCGCGCCCTCCTTGGTGCACACGTCCATCAACGGGGCATCTGGCTGCTGCAGGCACATCACTTCGGCCACATAAGCTGAAAGTCCGATGGCCTCGCTCTGGCCAGTCCGAAGACCCACCGAACCGGTCGGCTCGGTTTGGGCCAAGCGTCCACTCACGTGGCTATCGCGCACGGCTGTCTGCATTGGAAATCTCCGAGAAATCCGCCAGCCTCACTGAGAGGCCTTCGACGATCCACGTCGCCGCGAACACCTTTGTCTCTTCGGAGACCTGGTTCGAGCCGACATAGGTTCTGACAATCCCGGTGATCTCTGAGTAGTGATTCTCCGGGTCGACGTAGAGGCTTAGTGGGTGAAACACGGTGCTGGTGCGCGTGCGGACACGTTCCTCGCGCTGCACTGCCAGATCCCGCTGAAGCTCCGCGTAAACGCTCGAATGCACGATGCGCAGGACGTTCTCGCGGAAATAATCCGTGTTGTGTGGATGTCTATTCAGGAAGAGACCCGCGACGTCGCGCGTCATGGCCTCAAGATAGGCGCCGCTCGGTGTTCCGGAGCTGATCGTCATCTCGGTGGTCAGCGTCGGAACGAGCACGACCTCTGAACGCTGGTTGAGCACCACAACGCCGAGGATGGTACAGGTGACGGCCAGAGCCCCCGCGAAGAGCGTCAGGATCACCGTCACCCGACTGATCGAACGCACCCGGCCGGTTGCTGAGGTCAGATCCATCGGTCAGCCCACCCACTCGCGAAACACCGAATCCGGGCTTCGCTTCATGCCGAGCATCATGGGTGGCAAGATCCAGTACATGCGGCCAAGCAGGCGCCGGAGGGACAGGCCCGCCTTGGCCTTTTGCACGAGCTGCCAGGCCAAAAATGCGCCACCCAGGCCCAGCAGCAGGTGTCCCATCGCAAAGCCGATGATCGCCACTACAATGACCAGGATAAACTCGTCTGGGGTGAAGACGAGTATCCTCTCCGGTTCATCCAAATGCTGATGGATCTGGGTCGCGCTCATTAGGTTACCGTCACGCTGTCTTTTGAGGGTGGCCCGCCGCCGCTGAAAGCTTTGGGCCCCTGGCCGACCTGGGGTAATTCGCGTCGTCCAGGCCGGGGCGCGCGTCCGTCTCGCGCCCCCCGAGTGGGGAGTGAGATTGCGGCTTGTTAGATGGTGGCGGTCACCATGCCGGAGACGATGCCCGGCCCGAGCGCGGCGGTGAGCGCCACGCCAACGGACGCGGCCAGCACCTGCCAGCGGAACTGGATGGCGGAGACGAGGACGCCGCCAGCCAGCGAGACGATGGCGATCGTCTGACCGAGCGAGCCCTCGAGCCAGCTGGTGACATTGGTGGCCGCAGTGGAGAACGTGGTCTCGGTACCAGCCAGCGCGGCAGCGCCGGCCATCACGGTCAGCACGCCAAGAGCCGGCGCTGCTGCGCCGAACTGAGCCGCTTTGTCCCGCAGCACGGACGGAAGTTTGATGTTCATTGTCGAATGCCTTTCCATTGTAGATAGACGCCCTCCCCCCTGGAGAGCCGCTTTCTACAAATACTCGGCGTTTACGAGTTGGCAAGCATTGGAAAAGGTCAGATTTTGACCTGCTTCAGGTCAGTTTTTGACCATTTTGGTCAATTTTTGACCTAGCGTCTACACGGCGTGTTCTTTAACGACTTGTTTTATCGAGGCCGCCGCGAAACCCGTCTTCCAAATTTTGACCTGAAAAAAATTTGCGTTCTACGATACGCGAGTCGCATGCCGTGGTAGGCGAGTCCGGGTGAGTCGCAATCCCGGCTTCGCGCCCTGGGCGTATATCTGGTCATTTTTTGACCTCGCGATGCCGCTCGGTGCCGCGAGGTTTTACTCCGACGTAATATTCCCCGCCGAGCCCTCTATTTCCCTTGATGCGTATTCGTGTCGCGGCGCGTATCTGCGCCGTGTGTCACGCCGTCGACTTGCCGGCGGCTTGTATTAAGGTTGTTGGACGGTCCGGCTATAATCTATCTAGACTTCTGCTTATGAATCGCTTTACCATGATACGAGGCCGCCGGTCCGGTTAATTCTTTCCTGCTCCGGATTCTCGACTTTCGATATAATGCTTTGTTACCTTGCCAAACTGGATGCCACCCGCAAACATATTCGCGGAAGCGATGGGGATGTCGGGTTGGGGACGAGGATGGGGCAAGGAGTCGAAAGCCGCGATGATGTGCGGGTGAACGATGACGTTCACGCCGGAGTCTTTGCGGTTCTTACGGCCTATTTCAGGCTGCAACAGCTGACGACGGCAGAGGGTGCCGAGCTGCTCGCAATGCCGGTGCGCAAATATAACCGGCTAAAGTCGGGCTACACGTCCTTAACCACGAGCCACATCCAGGACTTTGCGGACGCGACCGCTCTGCCCGTCTCCCTCTTCATGCTTCCCGGTATCCGGTTCTTACAGAGCGCCCACCTCAATCATCTGATTTTGGAAGCCCCGAATATCACGACCGTACTCGGCCAGATGCTGGCCCTGCCCAACAATCTGCGCCGCGAAGCGCTCGTCCATGTCAGAGCTGTCGTCGAAACCCACCACACGCGGCACCGCAGCGGCCGGCAGCAAAACGACGAACTGTTCTAGGACCCCAAGATGTTCTCTCTCATAGCCAGCCTCACCGAAGATTGGGCAATCGACTTCCACGATGACGGCACCGCCCAATCGCCGATGTTGCGGACGTTCTACACGGCCGCCACCCTGCAGAACGCCCGCACGGTCCTGGGCACGCTTCAGGACGGCATTGATGATGTGATCAGTGCCTGGTCGAAGGGTGTGCGTTACAGCCGTTTCGATCTGACGAACGCGTCCGGATCCGGCCTTGTGCGCATCGTGCACGCCTCGCGCTCGCTCTATTCGCTGGCCGGCACGCTGGTCTACTCCGACCAGGTCTGGCGCTACAGGCCCGGTCCCTGCGATGAACTGACGCCGCAATACAAGCTGCTGGAACGGGTGAACCAATTGCGCGCCTCTCAGATCCTCATCGGCGGCGCTCGGCCGGCTCCGCTGGCCGAGCTGGAAACGCTCGCCGGCACCGATCTTCTGGTGGCTGGCGGCTTTCACAATGTGGGCACCCGCGCTGGCAACAATATTCTGCAATTCTCCGATAGCGAGCTCGACGAGGAGCTGCTCATTCAGCTCCACACCGATGCGGCGGACGGCATTGATGCCTGCACCAACGCCCTGGGCGAGCTTGAAGCCCTACGCGACGTTCCCATCGCGCTCGGCGAGTACATGGAACGCTGGTCGCGCGTCTGGCGGGATATCTACGCTCACATTCCGGTCCCGTTCGGCGTTGAGCCCGGGGAATCCTATCGCATGGCAGTGGACGCCAGCGAGCAGGCCGCAGAGTAGCAAGGAAAGGTGGGATCCGTTCTTCGCCCCAATGGGGGGCGAAAGATTGGAGGATCTACACCATGTCCACGTTCGAACTCATCAAGCTCTCCGAACTCGTTCATTCCGACGCGAACATCCGTCAGAAGTACACCGAGGATTCGGTTCGCCGCATGGCCGAAAGCATCGCGGCCCGCGGCCTCATTCAGTACCCGGTTGGCAAGCGCAAGTCGAAGCGCCGCACCGAGATCTTTGCCGGCGGCCGCCGGCTGTCGGCTCTGCAGCTGCTCCAGGCAGAAGGCCGCCTCCCCGCCTCGCTAGCTGACGGCATCCCGATCATCGTCCGCGACGACGACCGCGCCGCCCAAGTCGATATCTCCCTCACGGAAAACGTCGAGCGCGAAGCGCTCACGCCGGTCGAGGAATACCGTGCATTCGACGAGCTGACCCGCCAGGGCTACAGCGTGACCGAGATCGCCAATCGTTACGGCGTGACCGAACTCATCGTGAACCGCCGGCTCGCGCTCGCGCGGGTCCATCCTGAAATCCTCGATGCGTTCGAGGCCGGCAAGCTCGACCTCTCCGCGCTGCAGGCCTACACGATCGAGCCTGATATCGAAGCGCAAAAGCGCGTCTTCCTCACCTTGAGCTTTCAGCAGGCTCACTATATCCGTGCGGCCCTGGTTCAGTCCGAGATCCGCGCCTCCTCCCCCCTCGCCCGCTTCGTGGGGCTCGAGGCCTACGAGAAGGCCGGTGGCGCGGTTAAGCGCGACCTCTTCGATGACGACAACACGCGCCTGTGTGACGTTGACGTCCTTCACAAGCTGGTCGAAGCCCGCCTGCAGGACGCCGCGGCCGCGGTTGCCGAGGAAGGCTGGCGGTGGGTCGACACGATGCCGACCTATGACCACGCCCAGCTTCACGGCTACGGGCGGGAATACCCGGGCGCCGTCGAACTGACGCCGGCGGAGGCCGCCGAGCTTGCGGCTGCGGAAGACGCTATGGAGGCGGCTTCGTATGCGTTTGAAGATGCCGACAGCGATGAGGCTCGCGAGGCGGCCCAGGCGGACCACCAGGCCGCGGAGGCTCGCATCAACAGCCTGCGGCGCACGGCCTACACCGATGCGCAGTACGATATGGCCGGCGCAGTGCTCTACATCTCCCACCAAGGCATTGTCATTGAGCGCGGGCTCGTGCGTCCGGAAGACGAGAACGGTGCCGACGCCGAAAGCGCCGGTGAACTCGCCTCGCAACCTGATGACGGCGCTGCCGACCGGCTGAAGGCCGTCTCGACGAGCAATGCGGTCGCAGCCGATCTCAACACGGCGGTCGAGGCCGCGCTGCAGCATGCGATCGCGGCTCGCTTTGACGTGGCCTTCCTGGTTTCCACGGCCACGCTGGTCACGCAGATATTCGGTTCCGGCTTCACCACGGCACTCAAATACGCGGCGCCGACGCGCTACACCGAGAGCGCGGCCCTGCCGGTTTCCACGGCAGAGCCGATCGAGGCCGAATTTGCTAGCTGGCGCGAGCGGCTCGCCAATCTGCGCGGCCGTCTGATCACCGAGCTTGCCGACTGGTCGGCCGGTGACCTCGAAGCGCTGCACGCGTTCTGCGCGGCGGTACTCTACAGCCGCTCGAGCGTGGCTTCCGCCCTTGCCGACCACGAGGCCCTCCGCGAGCTTTTGAATTTCAAGCCCGAAGAGTCGATCGCCCTCGGTGAGGCCTTCTTCTCGCGTCTGACGAAGCCGCAGCTGCTTGCCTCTATCGGCGACATGGACGCGGACCACGATCACTCTATGTCCGCCGGCAAAGCCGACCTGGTTCAGGCCGCAGTCAAGCTCGCCAAGTCCACCGGCTGGCAGCCCACTGCACTGACCGAAGAGGGCCAGTACGGTCGTCTGCTTCGCGATGTCGACGAGGCTGAGGACGACGGGAGGGCTGCCGCAGCATAACCCCCCTCCCCTACTTCGTGCGTTCCTGCTCTCCGAACGCACGAAGTCTGATGGGTGCCCTCGGCTTGCCTCCGGCCGAGGGCGCCTCTACCTTTCTGCGCGGGAGCGATTCTCGCCGTCGTTAGAGCGCCTTATCTTGTCTTCGCTATTTTTTGCATGCAATGCAGGCCATGCCAGCAAGGAGGGATGTGTGCAAAGCGGGCTAGGCAGGTCAATATCCCGCCATGAAGGCATGGCGTGAAGCGTGCCACGACCGCATTGCATGACGCGTGCCACGACCGCATGGCGGTTATCCAGCCACGCAAGCGTGGCGTTAAAGGAATGTTTACCACGCCACGCTTACATGGCAGTAATCAGGCGTGGCATGTGTAGCCTGCCGTGCGGGCATGTAATGCAACGCAGGCGGTTTCAGGAGGGGAGATTAGGGATGCCAAAGCTACAGCGGCCAATAGTCAGCTTTGCGACGTCGAAAGGCGGCGCCGGGAAATCGACGCTTGCCATAGCCTTCGCTGGTGAACTCGCTGCGGAAGGTGGACGTGTCGCGATCCTCGACACCGACCCACAGCAGTCGGTGTTGAAGTGGTCAAAGAAACCGAACAAGCCGGATCAGATCGACGTATTCGAGGCCACCGATGAGGAAATCATGATTGACCTCATCCACTCCTGTCAGAAGACCCACCACGTTATCGTCATCGACGTACAAGGCCGGGTCAGTGAGATCGGCAACACCGCGATGGCATGGTCCGATCTGGTGGTGATCCCGCTGCAAGGGGCGGGCATGGACGCCGACGGTGCCGTATCCACGGTCAAGAATGTGCGCAGGGTTGAGAAAGCCCGCAGCGCCGAGATCGCCTATGCTACCGTCATAAATCGCGTTTCGGGCGCAATCCGCTCACGCACAGCCGAGGCTGTCCGAGATCTGTTCTCCGAAAACAATATACCGATGCTGGGGACCGTGGTCGATCGCGAAGCCTTTCGCGTCATGACGACAAGCGGGGGCACGCAGCACACGCTGACGCGCGCCGATGCGCCGGGCCTGGACAAGGCTCGCGGCGACACCGCCAGTCTCACGCGCGCCATCGCTGAAAAAATCGGTCTGATCAGAAAAGGGCAGGGGACCTCGGCGTCCCGTACCGACGATGGGGCGATTGCTCAGACAATCGCGCAAGCGGGCAATGCCCTTCAAAGCGCCCAATAGGAGGTAACATGCCGGAGGCAAAACGGCCGGACCTCGGCCTCTCATTCGATGATCTCGACGATGAGCCCAGCTCATCGAGCCCGACGCAACGCGACGCCGAATTTGAGCAGAGGCGTGAGACGGCGAAAGCCCTGGCAAGCGACCTCAACAAGGTCAGCGGTGCGCCGCGCGAGGTGAGGCGCCCGCCCAAGACCCGAGAGAAGTCCCAAGCCAAGGTCAAGGCGGCCGGTGGCGTCGATTTTCGCCGTTCGCGCGGGCGCCCCAGTGGCGATCGCCACCTCTCTTTCTCGGTCCGTTCGACGGAACGTCACCTGCGCTTCTTCTACGCACTCACCGAGATTGGCCCCGGTGGCCTGGTCGATGGCTTCGAAACCATGATCGAGCAAACCGCGCGTCAGCTCCTTGAGGAGCCGACCTATCGCGGCTACCCGGTGCCGGAAAGTATCCTGGAATACGCTCGCGAGCTTCTGGAACGATCCAACTCGACCGACGTCGACTAGCGCCTCCGACATACGGCGCCTGATCGAAGGCCTCCAACGGGCGGCAGGGGAGGGCTAGGCGCCTTCGCTCCGCGCCGGCGGCCAACCGTCGCCGCTCAACATTCGTCCGCACCGGATAGGCCGCTGCTCGGGCAGCGGCCTATTTCTATTTCGCGCTGCTCAAGGCCTGTGCGTAGATGCAGACCTCGCTCAGCAGCCCCAGGACATGCGCGACAAACTCCCCGTCGCCCAGCCAGTCCAGCTGGTTGGCATTCCGGCCGGTTTCCGCGGCGCTAAGCGACAGAAGCGGGCTCACCTTGATCGAGACCCCGCAGGCTTCGCGCAGCGTCTCCCTGTCGAGCCGTCCGTCCTCAGTCACCATGGGCTTCAGAAACAGTGCGTAGGACGCCTCCATGGCTCCCTCCATCGCGTTTCCGATATTGGCGCCTGCCTCGACCTGCGCGAACCTCGTATAGCCCAGCTGATTGAGCTGCATGGCAAAGATCTCGGCCGAGGCGCGCTTGTCTGGCACCAGCCGGTCAAGCAGCGCGCCGGCGGCGCCGGCGAGCGCCGTCGACACCAGAGCCCATGCCAGAGGCGTCGGGGGCGCCCCTTGCTGACGCATTTGGGCTTCCACCGCCTCGCAGCACTTCTCAATCACTGCGTTGACCGAAATCAGGACCGTGCCCAGCTCTTGCGGGTCGTCGGGGCCGCCGCCAATCGTCTGCGCCTCATGCATCGTGCGCACGCGTTCGGCCGTTTTCAGGAGCAGGGCCTCAGCAGTGGGGTTCGACGTCGCGAACCGCTCCGAAAGCCCGACCAGCGCATGTCCCAGCCGGTCACCGTCAAAATCGTGTTCGGCGATCAACTCGAGACACAGCGCGTCCAAGGCCGTTCCCATCGCCAGGGCCACGGCCCCGACGTCATGGACCTGCGCTTCCAGCGCCTCCAGTCGTTCTTCGATCGTCTTTTCGTCGCTCTTGGGCACGCGCATTTCCTCATGGTCTCATCGTAGCATTCACGGAAAACCCGCCATGGCAAGAAGGGGGGAGGGTGGCCGGATCGCGACTTGACCGGCCGCGACTACCTCCCCCCCTCTGGTGTGCCGGCGGCCGGCTGGTATGGTGATTTCGCGGCGCAATCTGCCTCGCCAAATGCCTCCGCGCCGTCGCGCGACGGCATCGATTCTTCCACCTTTGGAAG
>Ga0316204_10005062_pt1 | contig 22493 bp, 19 predicted proteins | sample 6monrhotite_MG_2_FD_205661 | JGI IMG/M metagenome (GOLD analysis project Ga0316204, IMG submission 205661) | Microbial mat bacterial communities from mineral coupon in-situ incubated in ocean water Damariscotta River, Maine, United States -... | ecosystem: Environmental > Aquatic > Marine >... | reverse complement strand
CGCTTGAGTTGCTTGTCGTCGGCGCCCTGCTTGAGCGCCGCGGAATCCATTTTTCCGGGTATCGGCAGCTTATCCAGCAACGCGCCAACCCCACCCATACTCATCATTTGCTCGAGCTGATCGCGCAAATCGCTCATATCGAAGCCACGGCCCTTCTTGACCTTTTTCGCCAGCTTCTCGGCTTTTTCCTTGTTGACCTTGCCTTCGATCTCTTCCACCAAAGACAAGACGTCGCCCATGCCCAGGATGCGCGACGCCATCCGCTCCGGGTGAAACGCCTCCAGCGCATCGACCTTCTCTCCGACACCAACAAATCGTATGGGCTTCCCGGTCACTTCTCTGACAGAAAGAGCGACACCGCCCTTCGCGTCACCGTCTGCCTTGGTCAGCACTATCCCGGTAAGTGGCAGGCTCTGATCGAAGGCTGTCGCCGCATTCACCGCGTCCTGACCAGCCATGCTGTCGACCACGAACAAGGTTTCGCTGGCTCCGGATCTGGCGTGCACCGCCGCGACCTCCTGCATCATGTCGCCATCGACGTGCAGTCGACCTGCCGTATCGATTATGAGGACCTCGGCTTGTGACCGTTTCGCCTCTTCAATCGCTCGATCGACGATTGCAACAGGCTTCTCCTCGGCGCTGCTGGGGCAATGCAGCGCACCGACCTCGCCCGCCAGCGTTTGCAGCTGCAGAATGGCGGCCGGTCGATAAACGTCGACGCTGACCAACATCACACGCTTTTTCTCTTTCTCGATGAGCCGCTTGGCCAGTTTCGCCGCGGTGGTGGTCTTACCAGCGCCCTGCAGCCCCGCCAACAAGACCACTACAGGTGGTTGCGAGCGCAGGTCGATCGGCACATGTTCGGTACCAAACAGCGCGACCAATTCACTATGAAATATCTTGGTCAGCGCCTGGCCTGGGGTAAGGCTTTTGCCAACCTCCTCGCCCAAAGAACGCTCACGAACTCGCTCTATGAACGATTTGACCACCGGCAAGGCAACGTCGGCTTCCAGCAACGCAAGTCGTACCTGTCGCAAGGTATCCTTGATATTGCTTTCGGTGAGTCGGCCCTGGCCAGATAGATTACGCGCGGCTTCACTGAGCCGGCTACTTAGATTGTCAAACATACGGTGATTCTAAACCGTAAGGACCGTCCCCCGCGACAGCATTTGTATATTTCGATGTGGCGCAGCGCTGATCACTTGCTCGAGGATGAGTTCCTCTTTGCCCGGTTTCATACCCGTAAGCCAGATCTCTGGGTCGTGCTCAAGCCGCTCCAGATCGCGCGTCAGGGTCCTCGGGCAATAATGGCCCGACTGCGAAGCGAGACTTTCCATATCGTCCGGAAAGGAGACTTCAATGACAAGAACGCGCAAATCATCGCAGGCATTCAGCACCGGCCACAGGGTCTCATTGGTCTTCGTATCGCCGCTTACGGCAAAAGCGCCACCAGAATTCTGTACGGTAAAGCCAAGCGAAGGGACACTGTGCATCACGTCAACCGCATAGAAATCGCGGTGGCCAATGGTGGTGGTATCGCCCGGACTACAGACTCTGTAGCGCAACATTGGACGCTCGGCCGTTGGCAACTTGGCAAAGTCCGGCCAGATGGTGCCATTGAACAAATGCGCCTGAATTGCGCGCAAAGTCTCTTCGCGCGCATAAACCGTCAGCGGCGTTGCAAAGTTTTCATCGAAGATTCGGTCCACCAGCATGGGCAGGCCCGCTATGTGATCGAGGTGCGCATGGGTCAGGAAAACGTGGCGAATGGAGTCCAGATCACTCAGTTCAAGGTCACCAATGCCCGTTCCCGCGTCAATCAGAACATCGTCGTCGACGAGCATAGCCGAGGTTCGAGATCCCGCGCCTATGCCCCCGCTACATCCTAGAATTCGTATACGCATACCGTTGGGGTACTATTGAAACTCGCTTGATGAGGGAATATTCCTTCAACGCAACGTTAGGTTAAGCAACGGCGGGTTTCTGTGTCTCAAATCACAATTCTTTTGCTGTACCTGTTGGCAGCCGTGGCTTTCACGATGCAACGCTTGCCCGCGTACGCGTCGCGCAAGGGCCCGTTGCTAAATGCAGCATTTATTTTTGGCGTAGCGGGTTCCTTATTTCACGCACAATTGCTGTCGGATGAAATATTCCGCGACGATGGCCTGCACTTTTCGATCGCTGCCACGATTTCGCTTATCGGTCTGCAGCTGGCGCTTACCGCACTGGCAGGTGCTGTCGAGTCTTCGCTGCGAGGCATGTCGGCAGGACTCCTGGCGCTTGCAGCAATAGCTTCTTCCGCAACAGCCATTGCGCCGGATACGGGAATCGGGACGCAACTCACCTGGCAAATCCAGGCACACATCCTCATCTCGATGTTTGCCTACGGATTGCTCACTGTCGGCGCTATCGTCGCGGTGTATTCACTGGCACAGGATCGCCGCTTACGGAGTGGCAAACTATCTGCCAGCAATCACTTATTCGCGCCGCTGGAGACCACCGAAAAATGGTTGTTCGGCATCGCAGCGAGCGGCTTTGCCGGGCTGCTGTTGGCGGTGCTATCCGGGTTCGCCTTCGTCGACAATCTGTTTGCTCAACACCTCGTGCACAAAACCGCCCTATCCCTCCTGGCACTGGTGCTATTTGGGATTCTGGTCGCCGGTCGACAATTCGCCGGGTGGCGCGGCAAACGTGCCGTCTACTTGTATCTCTGGGGTTTCTTTTTTCTTTGCCTGGCCTATTTCGGGAGTCGTTACGTGCTGGAACAGCTTCTCGGCCGCAGCTGGAGCTGATGGGAAATCGCGGAGCTGCGACATGAATTCTTGACAGCATTGGGCACGACTGCTCAACTCAGATTGTATAAATGATTCAGGAGGTGCCCTTCTTTGGGCGAAGAAATATCACTCGCAGCCCTAATAGGACTGCTTGTCGCTCTACTGCTGCTTTCCGCGTTTTTCTCAGGCTCGGAAACGGCACTTATGAGCCTGAATCGTTATCGACTGCGGCATAAAGCCAAGCACGGTCATAGCGGTGCCATTCTTGCTGAGCGCTTATTGCAGCGGCCAGATCGGCTGATCGGTCTCATCCTGCTCGGTAACAATCTCGTCAATTTTTCTGCTGCGTCATTGGTCGCGCTGATTTCATTGAGAATTGGCGGCGAGCCCGCCTTGGCTATTGGTACAGTGATTCTTACGCTTGTCGTTCTGATTTTCTCCGAAACCGCACCGAAAACACTTGCGGCCCTGCACCCCGAGAGACTCGCCTTTCCCGCGGCACTCATCTACTACCCGTTACTAAAGATTACCTACCCGATCGTCTGGCTAACCAACGCAATTGCGAACGGCGTGCTGTTTCTATTTGGCGTGCGCTCGAGTGACTCTGAACTACAATCGCTAACCCGAGAGGAGCTGCGCACTTTGGTGCATGAAGCAGGCGGCCGTATTTCAGGACGCTATCAACAGATGCTACTCAGCATTCTGGACCTCGGGCAAGTGACAGTTGATGACGTCATGGTGCCGCACAATGAAATTGTCGGCATTGACCTGGAAGAAGATGAAAAGGCAATCAATGCAATTATTCGCAGTAGTGAACACACGCGGCTGCCAGTCTACCGAGACACTATTGATCAGGTTATCGGTGTTCTACATCTACGCCGTTTGGCGAATCTTTCACAGCGTGAGATCGACAAAGACATAATCGAAGACCTGTTAGACGAGCCCTACTTTGTTCCTGAGGGCACGCCGCTAAGCACACAACTCGTTCAGTTCCAAAGACGCCGTCTGCGTATCGCCATGGTTGTCGATGAGTACGGAGATATTCAGGGCGTCGTGACGCTCGAAGATATTCTCGAAGAGATTGTCGGCGAATTCACCACCGACCCTGCGGACGGCGATGAAGACGTCATAAGCGAAGGTAATGGCATGTACCTGGTTGATGGCACCATGAACATCCGCGACCTCAACCGCGTCCAGAAGTGGGAGTTGCCGACGGACGGCCCCAAGACAATTAATGGTCTTATTCTGGAGTTACTGGAAACAATTCCCGAAGCCGGAACCTGTCTTAAGATCGAAGGTTATCCGTGCGAAATTGTCGAGACAGACGACAATCGAGTGCGCAGTGTCCGCATCGGTCCACGCGAACTGGCTGCAGCAGACAGCAGCTAAAACGCAACCTCGAGTGCCTCACTTACGCGTCGAACGCCCGTAACCGTCATCCCATCCGGGACGACTTTAGGCACATTCGATTCAGCGACAATAGCGTGCGTGAAACCCTGTTTAGCAGCAGCCGCTATTCTTTCTGTGCCGAACCGAACAGGCCGTATTTCGCCGGCCAGTCCTATTTCACCAAAGCTAACCAGGCGCTCACTGCATGCGACGTTTCGAAAACTCGATACGATCGCAAGCAATGCAGGCAAGTCGGCGCCAGTCTCCGCAATACGCAGACCACCGACCACGTTGACGAAAATATCTTCCGGACCTAAGGCCACGTCGCCATGACGCTGCAGAACGGCCAATAGCAGTGACAAACGATTTTGATCGATGCCGGTTGCAAGTCGTTTCGGATACGAGCTATTACCGTCTGCCACCAGCGCCTGGATCTCAACCAGCAAGGGACGGCTTCCTTCCCATGCGACAGTCACTACGCTGCCGGGCTCGGAGATACTTTCGCGCGACAGGAAAATCGCGGACGGATTGCTGACCTGCTTAAAGCCGGTTTCAGTCATAGCGAACACGCCCATCTCACCGCTTGCGCCGAAGCGATTCTTGACCGAGCGAATCATCGTAAAGCGACTCGCCGGATCACTTTCAAAATACAACACCGTGTCGACCATATGCTCGACCACGCGAGGCCCGGCGATTGCGCCTTCTTTGGTTACATGCCCGATGACGAAAACGGCAACCTCATTTTGCTTCGCGAATTGAACAACTCGCCCCACACATTGGCGCAACTGCGAGACGGAACCCGGCGCTGACGGAGATTCGCTGCTCACCATGGTCTGAATCGAATCAATAACCATCACTTTGGCCGCGGTTGCCGCCGCTGTTGCAAGAATATTCTCCAGCGACGTATCTGCGAGCAACTGCATATCCGAACTCGCCAGACCCAGTCGGTGTGATCGCTGCCCGACCTGGCGCAATGATTCCTCGCCGGTCGCGTAGAAAACCGGCAAATTCGCAGCCAGATTCGACGATATCTGTTGCAGTAATGTTGACTTGCCAACACCGGGGTCACCCCCTAACAACACGACCGCACCTGGCACCAGCCCGCCACCCAGCACGCGATCAAACTCGTAAAATCCAGTGCTGTCACGATGTGCCAGGTCGTCCGGCAATGAATCGATGGTTGCAGTTGCAGCGCCCTGCAGTGCCGCCCCGGCCGATGAAGCAATGGTCGTGCGCGACAAGGTATTCCAGGATGCACAGTCCGGGCATTGCCCGGCCCATTTCACGCTATGCGCACCACATTCAGTACAAACATAGGCAGTTTTCGCCTTTGCCATTCGTAATACCTTGTTTTATAACGACTTTATGGGAGTAATTCACGTAAATTAGAGGTTGCAAAGAGCGCGTCGCAGTCAACTGCAGCTCTTGGTGGAGGTCAATGATAGCACCGCTTCCGGAGCTGTTTATTACATAAAAATGCCAACCCTATCTCATTAAGAATACTCGACTTTTTCTATAATTCTGGGCCTATTGAAAGAAAGTGATTAAGTTGAGCCCGGAATTAAAGCAAAAGCGTAACCGGCTAATCGCGCTGAGTTTTGCCAGCGTGCTGCTGCTGCTCGTGTATGGACCAATGGCACAATGGTTCGTCGCCGCTGATCGCGTGCTGTATGACAATCTGGCGACTTACCTACCCAGCGAACCACTGGGTAACACACTCATCATCAGCATCGACGAATCCAAACTCGGCTCTGAGCAGCTCGTTGATACCTACGAAAAAGTAGTGTCGGTGCTCACCAAAGGCAAAGTACGGCGCATAGTGTTACCGGAACCACCGGATCTCGATCCGGCCGAAGCACTTCCTGGCTGGTCCGTTGCAATGACCGCTCAGACTCTCGTTTATGTACCCACCAGACACCGACTTGCCGATGTGGCAACACGTAACGGCTTCCTCGAGTTTCGACCGGACGACGATGGCGTGCTGCGCCGCGCCGCGCTGTGGATGCTCAACGATGGTGTCATGTCGCCGTCGCTGCCGCTCGCCATTGCCTTTGACAACGATGAGGTGGCCAGCAACCACAGAATCTCGAGTGCCGAGGACGCGATCTATACGTCGAACTACTCTGCCGTACCACGCCTCAATTTTACCGACGTCATAGAAGAAGACTTTGACGCATCACTCTTTATCGGCGCAACTGTGTTCGTCGATTCATCCCCCGAACTGGTAGCGGCAGAAGCGCTTCTTCCATCCGGGCAGTTCGTAACCATTTCCGAAATAGCGGCGAGCCTGCTTGCAGATGTAGAGCACGACCGCACAATCATTTCCCCATCTTGGGCATCAGCCATGGAGTGGCTGGCACCCATACTGCTCGCAATCGTTGCGGTCCTCTTCATGCCTGACAGATCGCGAAAAGATATCGCTGTTCTGACTGGAGTGGCAGTAGTCGTTCTTCTCCTTTGCGAAACCCTGGTGTTATACGTACTGCACACGCGCATCGACCTTGGTCGACCTATCCTCATTTTTGTAGGCGTCGCAGCACTGACGCTATGGCTGGTCGGGGACGCAACCAAAGAACTAAAAGACGCCTTCAAGAAAGGCTCGGACTTTCTCTCTGCCGGTCGACTGGAACCTGCATTTGCTGAATTTCGTCGTTGTCAGCCGTCTGAAACAATAGCGACTGCGATGTATAAGTTGTCACTGGCGTTTGAACAACAAGCGAAACCGGAACGCGCGGAAGCCGTACTCGAGTGGATGAAGCGTACGCACGGCACGCCTGAATCAATATCCCAGAAACAAAAGGTCAATGGGGCACCGCAACGACTGGGTCGATACGTCATCGAAAAACGCATCGGTCGCGGTGCTATGGGTGCCGTGTATCTCGCCAAGGACCCCCGCATCAACCGTCCTGTGGCGCTCAAGGTCATACCGATCGAGAAGGAGTTTGAGGACGAGGAGTTGAAGGAAGCACGGCTGCGATTTTATCGTGAAGCTGAATCGGCAGGCCGACTGGCACACCCGAATATTATTACGGTATTTGATGCCGGTGAGGACAAGGGCCTGGCTTACATCGCGATGGAGTATGTTCCGGGAATTCCTCTGAAACAATTCACTGATCCAAAGCGACTGCTGGCACCCAAGCGTGCGCTCGAACTATGCGCCTGCACCGCAGAAGCGCTGGACTACGCCCATAACCAAGGCGTTATTCACCGCGACATCAAGCCTGCGAATCTCATGTACAACCCAAAGGAAGGCTCGTTGAAAATTACAGATTTCGGCGTTGCCCGCATGACAGACAACAACAGCACCAAAACTGGCATCGTACTCGGCACGCCCATGTACATGTCGCCGGAACAGCTCGGCGCAGAAGATTTGGCTGGCCACTCGGACTTGTTTTCGCTTGGTGTTACTCTGTACGAATTACTGGCTGGGGAAGTGCCCTTCAAGGCCACCAACATTGCGGTACTAATGACCAAAATTACTAGTGAAGAGGCCTCACCTATTTCTCACATGCGGGCTGGTATACCACCGAGTGTCGATGCAGTATTAGCAAAAGCACTCGCGAAGAAACCTGGGGACAGATTTACTTGCGGTGCTGAAATGGCTATAGCCCTCCGAAACTGTGCCAGATACTCGTAGAGCGATAAGAGAAGATTAAAACGATGTCGACTAGCCTGCGTGGAAAAATTGAATTCGCCGAAATAACGGACACCGGTCGCGTCCGTGAACACAATGAGGACGCCATCGGCTCGAATGCGGACATCGGTCTAATGGTGCTTGCGGACGGCATGGGTGGCTACAATGCTGGCGAAGTCGCCAGCGGGATCGCAGTCCAAATCGTCTCAGACCTGGCCACCGAAGGTGCAAGCCGTGAGAATCGCGATGAAATCGATCCGCACAGCGGCTTGATGCGCCAGTCCATTGTATTGCGCGATGCTGTTTACCGCGCCAACAAGATTATCTACCAAACCGCGCAAAGCCAGACGAACTGCGAAGGCATGGGCACAACCATCGTCGCCGCAATGTTCTATGACAATAAGATCTCGATTGCCCATGTCGGCGACTCGCGAGCCTATCGATTACGGGGTGGAGCGTTCGAGCAGGTAACCCTTGATCATTCTCTACTGCAAGAACTCGTGGACCGCGGCTTCTATTCCGCCGAAGAGGCACAACGATCGACCAATCGAAACTACGTGACCCGAGCCCTTGGCGTCGAGTCATCGGTTGAGGTCGAAGTGCACGAACACGAAGTGCTCGAAGACGACGTTTATCTGCTGTGCTCAGACGGGCTGCCAGATATGGTCGAAGATGAGGATATTCACTTAACTATAAGCACTTTTAGTGCTAGTCTTGATGTCGTCGGTAAGCAATTGATTGAATTGGCAAATGACCACGGCGGACGAGACAATATATCTGTCATGTTAGCTCAGGTTATTCAGCCATTCGCGGCCAGGAAGGGCCTGTTAGTCAAGCTTGCCAACTGGTTCCGCTCATAAGGGTGCAGGGTTAATCGGGAGATTGCGGGATGTTAGAGCGAATTAGCTACAGCGTAGCTAGGTCTTTCTCGTGTCTGACCGCCCCTGCTTTTAAATTGCTTTCACAGAGATTGCTAGCATGGCACGGTTAATTCTTAGTCTGGACAACCAGGTTCTCGCTGAATACAACATGACGAAAGAACGTTATACGGTCGGGCGTCTGCCCGACAACGACGTTCGTATCGATAACCCGGCAGTCAGCGGCCACCACTCTCTGATAATCAATATCCTCAACGATTCCTTCCTCGAGGATTTGAACAGCACCAACGGCACCTACGTCAACGGCAAGCTCATCAAGAAACATGCCTTGCAGCACGGCGACGTTATTACCATCGGTCACCACCAGCTTCGATTCTCGGATCAACAGGTTAGCGAACCTGATCAGGACGAATTCGAGAAGACCATGGTCATTCCAGCCGGCCAACAGAACTCTGATCAGCTAGCCGCCGCCGAAGCGGCCGCTGACGCTGCTGCAGCCGCTGCAGCAGCCGCGGAAGCCGAAGAAAGCGCCAGCCGCAGCGACGACTCGGCAAGCGCCAGTGCTAACGTCAAACTAGATCCCGAAGACGCGGCGGCCCTCGATGATGTGTCACCGGTATCACGGTACGAACGAGTCGCTGAGGAGCCAGAACCGCGAGCGCATACGGCAACAACCGCTGGCGTTGATCCTAAATCCGTTCCTAATGCCCTGCCGATGGCCAAATTGCAGGTCCTAAGCGGCGCATTTGCAGGCCGGGAGCTTGAACTCACCAAAGCACTGACGACCTTGGGTCGGCCGGGTGTACAGGTGGCTGCGATTACCCGCCGAGCAGAGGGTTATTACATCGTGCACGTGGAGTCCGGAAAACCTGACGACTTCCCGCTGGTTAATGGCCAGCCAATCGGGGCTCAGGCGCGCAAGCTGACTGACAATGATGTGGTACAGCTCGCTGGCGTTAAGATGGGCTTCTTCGCGTCCTAGAACGCTGCTACCAGAACGCTGCTAGTCGACGATTTCCGACGCTTCGCGGTTCATTACACCGCAGACCAACTCATAGGGTATCGCTCCTGCCCAGGGAGCGATTTCTTCGACTGGCAGGCCAGGTCCCCAGAGCGTAACAATATCGCCAACCGTGTCGCTTGCTGTCGCGCCCAAATCCACCGCAATCATATCCATCGAAACGTTACCGATAAGCGGTACTCTGCGGCCGTTGATCAAGACCGGCGTGCCCGTCTTGAAGTGGCGCGTATAACCGTCGCCATAGCCGGCAGAAATAATGCCGAGCATCGTATCCGACACCGCGGTGTAAGCCCCTTTGTAACCGACTTGAGCGCCCTTCTTGAGCGGCTTTCTAGCGATCAGGCGGGCCTCAAACTGCATAACCGGCTCAAGATTCAAATCGCTACCGGTCTGGCCGTCGAATGGCGAGACGCCAAATAATGCAATACCTGTGCGGATCCAGCAATCGCCCGCCGAGAGCGGCCAACCCAGCGCAGCCGCAGAATTTGCGACGCTAACTGCACCGGAGAAACCCTTGCTGACAGCCTCAAATTGACGCAGCTGCTCCTGTGTGGCGCTGTTACCCTGGTCATCCGCACTCGCCAAGTGGCTCATCAAGCGCAACTCGGCAACAGCCGGACAGTTTTGTAAAGTTTCTATCAGGTCCGCGGAATCCTCCGGACTAAAACCCAGGCGATTCATACCCGTATCGAATTTCAGCCAAACGACCGCTGAGCCACTATTGCAGCGCTGCAATAATTCGACTTGTTCGGGACAGTGCACGACGATATCGAAGCCATGCTCTACTGCAGCGGCGAACTCTTCGTCCGTAAGTACCCCTGCCAACAGGACAATCGGCTTGCGAATACCGGCGTCGCGCAACTCGATCGCCTCGGGCAGTCGCGCAACGGCAAACGCATCGACGTCACCAACATTTTGCGCCACGGTAACCATGCCATGCCCGTATGCGTTGGCCTTGATAACCGCCATGATTTTCGCGTCTGGAGAAGCGTCTCGGATAACGCTGAGGTTATGTCTGAGTGCACCGAGCCGGATCAGAGCTCGTGCTCCGAAGGTCACGGATAGCCCTCGTCCGCGTAATTGTCCGGCACCCAGTTTTCAAACTTGGTGTACCGTCCTACAAAGGTCAGTGGAAAGTCACCAATGGGACCGTTTCGTTGCTTGGCAATCGCAATATCCGCGATGCCCTTACGCGGTGAGTCCTGGTTGTAAACTTCCTCGCGGTAGATAAACGCGATCATGTCCGCGTCCTGCTCAATAGCTCCCGACTCACGAAGATCGGACATCACTGGACGCTTGTCTGTGCGCTGCTCGACACTGCGATTGAGCTGCGACAATGCGATCACCGGCACTGAAAGTTCTTTCGCCAGCGCTTTTAGCGACCGCGAAATCTCAGAAATTTCTGTCGCGCGATTCTCTTTATTGCCGGGAACCGACATCAACTGCAAATAATCGATCACGATCAATCCCAATCCGTGCTCACGCTGCAATCGGCGCGCGCGTGCCCGAATCTCGGTCGGCGACAGCCCAGCGGTATCATCAATGAAGATCGGCGCTTCAGACATGAGTTGCACGGCAGTATTAATACGTGACCAGTCTTCATCCGGGAAACGTCCGGTTCGCAGATGCGTCTGATCGACCCGGCCCAACGAAGAAATCATGCGGAAGGCGAGTTGTTGCGCCGGCATTTCCATCGAGAAAATCGCGGTCGGTACTTTCGAGCCAATGGCAGCGTTCTCAGCGATATTGACGGCAAGCGTGGTTTTGCCCATCGACGGCCGTCCCGCGATGATAATCAGATCGCCTGGTTGCAGCCCTGCCGTCAATTTGTCGAATTCTGTATAGCCCGTGGAGATTCCGGTGATATCACCATCTGACTGATGCAGCAGGTCTATACGATCCACGGCTTCCGGCAAAATCTCCTTGAGCGCTTTGAAACCGGACTTACCGCGGCTGCCTGACTCCGCGATCTCAAATACCAGGCGCTCGGCATCATCGACAATTTCAGCCGCGCTGCGGCCGTCCGTGTTAAACGCAGCTCCACTGATTTCATTGCCTGCCGAGATAAGCGAGCGCAGCATTGATCGTTCGCGCAGAATTTTTGCGTATGAGCGCGCATTCGCAGCGCCGGGGGTTTCATTGGCCAGGGTAGCCAGATATTCAAGACCACCGGCCTCTTCAAGCTGGCTGTTATTGTCGAGCCACTCGGAAACAGTCACTACATCGCTGGGATTGGCCGACTCAGCTAATGCGGCGATAGCCGAAAATATCAGGCGATGGTCTTTACGATAAAAGTCGGATGCGGTAACCACATCCGCGACTTTGTCCCAGGACTTATGGTCAAGCATAAGGCCGCCGAGCAGTGATTGCTCTGCTTCAATGGAATTGGGCGGCACCTTGAGGTGCTGAGTGCCTCCGCCAGGCATCCCGTCATCCAATGCTCGTACCATTCAGGCTATCCCCGGCCAAATTCTAACGGCCCTATTTATAGCACGTTTTGCGAGCTTTATTCGGCAGCGACCACACGCACTTTGACAGTTGCGTTGACAGAGCTATGTAAATGCACACCAACTTCATACTCGCCGAGTTCGTGAATCGGTCCGTCCGGCATGCGTACTTCACTACGCTCTACTTCTACCTGCACTTCTTTCAAAGCTTCCACAATATCGAGCGGTCCAACTGAGCCGAACAACTTGTCTTCACTGCCAGCATTGGCAGAAATGACGAGCTCAACGCCGGCAATCGCAGCTGCGCGAACTTTAGCGGCCGCTACTTCCGCCGCTGCTGCTTTTTCCAGCTCTGCACGGCGTACTTCAATCTCTTTGATATTGTGCGGCGTCGCCAATGCGGCTTTGCCTTGCGGAATAAGAAAGTTTCTGCCGAAGCCAGGCTTCACAGTAACGAGATCCCCGATGTTGCCAAGATTCTCTACGTTGTCCAAAAGAATGACGTTCATTTCAAGTCCTTAACTTACTGTTGTTTCGTCACACGATTTCTATATTGAAACCATGCATCCGTGTAACCCAATACTGCCAGCGCAGTGCCCACATACTGCGCTACGAATAGCGTCAGTATATACGCCGCACTAACGGCGAATAACGGTACGTGGCCCTTCCTGTGGAGCCAATGCACCATGGCTGCTCCTTGCAACCAGAACACCGCAAAAAGTAAAAATGCGATGCTTTGTATCCATACTGCATCTACTGCAAACCCGATTACCGACGTCACGGCCAGCAGCGACGCAATAACCCGACCAAAATTCAAGTCACTAAATCGTCCGTACTGCGACGAATTACCCGGCACCTGTTGGTACAGCCAGTAGCCAAGTAGTAAAACGCCGATCAGACCAAACCAAAACCCGATCGCGAACATCGTTGTCATTACGCCAGCAAACTGTTCGTCCGTAGCGCCAACAGCCGACTGCCACTCCTGCAGCTGCAAAGCCTGCAAAACCGGCTCGGCGGCGATCACTTGCTGCCAAAATCCTACCGGGTCACTCGTTAATGCAAAAAACAAACACGTACCCATCAAAACTACTATCACCGACAACTGCATCGTCAGAATCAACGACCGCGTTGCTCGCATCGCTGCGGCTAACCCAAGTATCGGGATCCATAGGGATCCGAGTTGAATCAGTGCCTGTAATAGCGACGCACCTGAAACCAGCGCAACCGTCAGTAATACTGCCCCTGCAGCCGCAGCAATAATGATGGCTCTGCGCAGGTCCTGCTGCAAAGCCACAAGCATCAAAATCGCGCCGCCGATAGTAGGCAGTATCGGCATCAGCATCGTTATCGCTAATGCAAATACTGCGTTCTGCGGCCGCGCTAGCAGCCAAGCGGCCACCGACGGCATCATGCTGGCCTCTTTAGCCCTAGTGCCGGTCGGTATACGGCAGCAGCGCTAAAAAGCGTGCGCGCTTAACCGCGGTCGACAACTGACGCTGGTAATGCGCTTTGGTGCCGGTAATACGACTCGGTACAATCTTGCCTGTTTCCGTTACATACGCTTTCAAGAGAGTGAGATCCTTGTAATCGATCTCCTCAATCTTTTCAGCGGTAAAGCGGCAATACTTACGCCTGCGTGAATATCTGCTCATAATTCTGCTCCTCAGGCCGTCTTTTCAGCGGCGTCTTTTGCCGCATCATCGTTAACTTCTTCAGCAGGTGCTTCCTCTGCTTTGGCTTCCTCAGCAGGTGCTTCTTCTGCTTTGGCTTCCTCAGCGGGAGCTTCCTCTGCATTGGCTTCCTCAGCGGGTGCATCTTCTGCAACCGGCTCCTTAGCGGCTTCTGCCGCAGCCTGCTCTTCTTTCGCTAGATCTCTGACACGCATTGCCGCCTCTGAAGCGGCTTTCGCGTCACGACGCTCTTGCGCTTCGCGTTCCTTGGCTTTCTCTTCAGCAACGGCGACAGCCATCGGCGATGCCTCGACGTCAGCCTTGTGACGTGCGATGACAAGGTTACGCAGGACAGCATCATTAAAGCGAAATGCGCCTTTGAGCTCATCGAGCGCAGGCTGCTCGCACTCGACATTCAAAAGAACGTAGTGTGCTTTGTGTATCTTGTTGATGGGATGGGCCAACTGGCGGCGACCCCAGTCTTCGGAGCGATGAATCGCACCGCCTGAGTCGGTTACGATGCTCTGGTATTTTTCTACCATGGCAGGTACCTGCTCGCTCTGGTCAGGGTGGACCAGAAACACAATTTCGTAGTGTCTCATTGTTTTCCCTTGTGGATTACAGCCACCCGGCGTTCCGGTGTGGCAAGAGATTGCGGCCTCTTGGCCGCCCTGCATTAGGCAGGGACGCGCATCCTACCCGCTGCCACCCTATGAAGCAAGGCGTTGGCGCAGGATTTCGTACAGGCAGATACCCGTGGCTACAGAGACATTCAGGCTCGAAACAGCACCCTGCATGGGCAGGCTGACCAATTCCTCGCAGCGCGCCGTAATTCCCTTGCTGAGCCCCGTTTCCTCGCGCCCCATGACCAGCACCAATGGGCGCTTCAGATCAATGTCGTACAGCGATTGTGTCGCCTTGTCGCTGGTGCCTATGGCGGCAACGCCATAGTCGGCCAGCCAGCCCAGAATCCGGCCCAAATTGGCCACATGCGCGAACGGCAATTGTTCTGCCGCCCCTGCGGCGACCTTGCTTACCGTGGGTCCGAGGGTCGCTGCACCATGGCGCGGCACGATAATGGCATCGACACCCGCTGCATCAGCGGTACGCATGCAGGCGCCCAGATTGTGCGGATCCTGAATGCCATCGACCATCAAGAGCGTCAGATAGCCATCTTCGTCCTGCAGGCGCTTTTCCACCAGTGAACGCAGACCCGCTTCATCGAGCACTGTGCTGCGCCGCACCTCCGCGACAATTCCCTGATGCCGCGACTCACCGCTGAGCTGTTGCAAACGGGCCCGATTAGCGGGTTGCACCTCAATACCGCGGCTGTTGGCGCTGGCGATGAGAGCTTCCACGCGCGGATTGGCCGTCTGATATTCGGCAAATACGCGCTGCACATCCGCCGATTTGCTGGCGATTAGCTGTTCGACTGCCCGTAATCCGGTGACGTAGTTGGACTTACTCATCGCCTGCCCTTGCGCTTCTTGCCCTTGTGCTTGCCTTTGCCTTTGTCCTCGACCAGGTCTTTGTCAGTGACCACTGGGCGGAAATCGATTTTTCGTGCATCCAGATCGACCTTGTGGACACGCACCTGCATGGCATCTCCCAACGAATAGGCCTTGCCAGTGCGCTCTCCAACCAGTCGTTGTGTACCCGACTCGAAGTGATAGTAATCATTGGCGAGACTGGTCACGTGCACTAATCCATCAATCTGCAATTCGGTGATTTGCACGAACAGGCCGAAATTTGTAACACCCGTGACAACCCCGGCAAACTCCTCGCCAACATGATTTTCCATGAACTCACACTTGAGCCAGGCCTCCACGTCTCGAGTCGCCTCCTCCGCGCGTCGTTCATGTGCTGAGGTAATCGTGCCCAAGCGTTCCATATCACCGCCACCGTAGTCGTAACGTCCCGGCTTGCCACCACGAACGATATGTCGGATAGCTCGATGCACGAGAAGATCGGGATAACGCCGGATTGGCGAAGTAAAGTGCGCGTACGCACCCAGGCCCAGGCCGAAATGGCCAACATTGTTCGGCGTGTATTCAGCGTGTGTTAGTGACCTCAACATCGACATGGAGATCGCAGCACTATCGGGACGATCCTTCACCTGCGTCAGCAAATCGTTGAACTGCTTCGGATCCACATGATCAGGATGCGGTACTTTTAGTCCGAGTGAAACCAGATACAACCGCAATTCATCGAATCGCTCCGGATCCGGTTTCGGGTGCACTCTGAAGAGACCTGGAATTTTGTTTTTGCTGATGAACTTCGCCGCCTCAACATTGGCCGCGATCATGCACTCTTCGATCAGTTTGTGGGCATCGTTTCTAGCAACTGCCTTGATTCCAACGATCTCTCCATTTTCGCCCAGCTCGAATTTGGTTTGTGGCAGGTCCAGTTCGATCGCACCGCGCCGCTGCCGCGCTTTGGCAAATACCTTGTAGAGCGATTGCAGCTCCTGAACCATCGACTGCAAGGCCTGCGGCACTGAGTCCTTCGAGCTCCCTTCAAGAAAGTCGCCGACCTGACTATACGTAAGCCGCGCCGACGAACGCATAAGACCCTCGAAGAATTTGGAGCTGCTCACTTTACCGTCCTGACCAACGCGCATTTCACAAACCATGCACAATCGGTCCACTTTCGGGTTTAGGGAACACAGCCCATTCGACAGCACCTCCGGCAACATCGGTATGACCCGGTCGGGGAAATAGACGGAAGTACCCCGAATAATCGCTTGCTTGTCGAGCGCAGACCCAACCTGAACATAGTGGGCAACATCCGCGATCGCCACCAATAGACGCCAGCCGTCGCCGCTACGTTCGCAGAAAACTGCGTCGTCGAAGTCACGTGCGTCAGCGCCGTCGATGGTCAGCAGATCTACATCACGCAGGTCGATCCGACCTTTCTTTGCAGCAGCCGGAACATCAGTACCAAATGCCTTAATTTCTTCCAGCACTGCCTTCGGCCAAGCCGTCGGAATGGAATGCGATTCGATCGCGATATCGGTAGCGATACCCTTTTGTTTCGGGTCCCCGATAATTCGAACAATGCGCGCAGTCGCCTGCTCAACCTGGGTCGGGTAATCCAGTATTTCAGCAACCACGATTTGACCTGGCTTCGCGTTATTGGACTCCCCTTTGGCGATCAGGACACGATGCGCAATTCTGGCGTTGTCCGGAATAACCAGTCCAATGCCACGCTCACGGATGAACTGACCGGCAACCTCGCGGACACCTCGCTCCAGAATCTCAACGACTTCCCCTTCGGGTTTGCCGCGCCGATCCTTGCCGACAATTTTGAGCGCGATGCGGTCGCCATCAAATATCGAGCGCATCTCACGCGCCGACAGGTAAACGTCATCGCTCACACCGTCATCACGAATAACGAAGCCGAAGCCATCACGATGGCCACTAACGACTCCGGTGATGAGATCCAGCTTGGCTGTGAGACAAAACTCACCGCGGCGGTTTTCAATGACCTGCCCGGCGCGCACCATTTTGTACAGACGATCCACCAGCAGTCCGCGCGTGCGCTGACCCTGCAGGCCCAGCTTGGACATGATCCTGTCTGCCTTGATCGGCCTTCCGGCAGTCTCGAGAAACTCGAGCAGGTCATTCCTGCTGGGAATGGGATGTTTGTAGCCTTTCTTCTTGCCTTTGGCCGTGGAGGTTGTGGTTTTCTTTGTGTTTTTTCGTGCCAAGCTTAAGTGGCCTCTTTATCAGTGGATGTAATTGACTGCTTCAACGGGTTTGAGTAGAGTCGCCTCGTTGTGACGGCTCGGATTGTACGCTGTTCTGACCAGAAGATCGCAAATTGCCCAGGTGGCGGAATTGGTAGACGCGCTAGCTTCAGGTGCTAGTGGGGCTACGTAACTCGTGATGATTATCTACCGAAGAATCACGCGGTTACAATGCCAGGTCGACCACGGGCAATGCGACTGGTATCGTTTTTGTCGTATGTGCGGTTTGATAAGATTGTTTGATATCTGATTGGTTTGTGAAATGCCCAGGTGGCGGAATTGGTAGACGCGCAGCCTTCAGGTGGCTGTGTCCTTTGGATGTGCGAGTTCGAGTCTCGCTCTGGGCACCAATCAGATTTCTTCAACAGCTTGTGAACACCTGAGAAACAGATGATTACTTGTTTCTATTGACGTTGTCTCGAATGGAGCTGTCCAGATGTGGCTCAGAGGCGTCTAGCAAACTGCGAGCGATTCAATGAGTGATTAGTCGATGGAGTTTGTACCAGTCGGGTCTTGTCGATTATTTGGGTCCGGAAGTTGATCGTTTCCAGATCTTGAGCTAAACGTTTAAGTGTTTTAGTTTTCCAAAATACTCGCGCATGATCTTCCGTAATCTTTCCGCTTCAGGTCGCCCCCAATCCCGCTGAAGTTCACAAGCAAGACCCAGCACCGTAATTGGTATGGCACCGGCCTGAATCATGCGCTGCATGGCAGAATCATGAGCCGCCGGGCTAACTCCACCGATAGCATCTGCAACAACGAACACCTGGTAACCTTCGCGAAGTGCGTCGAGGGTAGGGAAAGTAACGCAGACCTCTGTCCAGAGCCCGGCGATAATCAGCTTCTTGCGCCCGCTTTGTTCAATCGCTGTTCGAAACTCCGGATCTTCCCAAGAATTCATCGTTGTCCGGTCAATTTCCGGCACTCCTGGCAGGGCTTCGAGCAATTCCTCATTGGTGCCGGACATGCCGTGTTTCACGTAAACCGTACTCAATACAATGGGTAGCTCGAAAGTGGTAGCAACGCGCCCTAGCATGGTGACGTGCGCTACCAATTCTTCGTGCCCAACGGAAGCCACGCCGGTATATTGCTCTGGCTGATAGTCAATGAGTGCCAGCACCGCATTTTGCGGCGTGAGCAAAGAATCAGTTTTTGGATCACGGATTTTCGTCATGTCGGACATGGTTATCTTCCGGTTTTCGCGAGCTACTATTTACCTAAACTGGAACATCCATCACCAGTAGTTGGCAATCTTCAATGACATCGAAATCGACGCTTTGCGCGTCTTCGATACCGAATCCGTCACGACGCTCCAACTGCTCGCCTGCAATAGAGACAGTGCCCTCGACCACGAAAAAATATACGCAATTTCCGGATTTCTGAATTGTATAAGTTTCCGATTGACCGGCCTTAAAATCGCCCAGCCAGAACCAGGCTTGCTGGTTGATCCAGATGCCGTCATCGTTACGATCAGGCGACACAATATTCTGAAATCGACCTTGCCGCTCATCTGTAGAAAATAGTTTTTGATCGTAGCGAGGCTCTATGCCACGAGTTTCCGGCATTACCCAGATCTGCAGGAAATTTACTTCCTCCGACTCGGAGCCGTTGAATTCAGAATGTGTTATCCCTGTCCCTGCAGACATGACTTGGACTTCACCTTTCGTTATCCCTTCAACGTTGCCCATGCTGTCCTTGTGGTGTAACTCACCGGCAAGCGGGATTGATATGATTTCCATGTCTTCATGGGAATGCGTTCCAAATCCCTTGCCAGCCTGAACCACGTCGTCATTAATCACTCGCAGCAAACCGAATCCCATCCGCTCCGGATCATGGTATCCAGCAAATGAAAATGTATGTCGGGAACTTAACCAGCCATGTTCTGCGACGCCGCGCGTATCAGATTTGTGCAATGTCATTTTCATTGTTGACTCCTGTTGTGCAGTCATTCAAGGTGAGTTTTTCAGGCCAGAAGCCTGCGCTAATCACTTCGTTCAGTGTTACCGCGTGAATCTGCTTTGTGCACTACATGTTTCATATCATCGGCCCGGTGTATGGTGATACCGGGTCGCGCTCCAGGTTTTCTCGATCCCAGCCCGCAGCAATAGCAGCGGCTTCGTAGGTGCTTTGCAGAAATGACAGCAATGCAGCGTCCGGGTCAGCCGAGTTACGGACGGCATCGTACGGCAATATAAACTCAGCCAAATCCGCATCAAAAAAAGCCGCGCTCGGTTGCACTTTCGATTTTTCAAACCCTTCGGGTGCCGGATACGCGTAGGAATAAAAGGCAGGGTAGTCAATTGGACCACCGCCGGGCCAGAAACCGGCGCTCGACAGCTGCTGGTCGTAGGCTTCACGGGTTATAGAATCAGGCAGGTTCGGTACGCCGCCAGGATGCTCGGGCGCACCCTGGCCAGAAAACCTTGTTACCGCAAGATCGAAGCTACCCCAGAATAAATGCACTGGACTGCACTTGCCGACAAAACATGCGCGGAAATATTTAAAGACCCGGTCTATCTGCAACAACGCCCGCCAGTAGCGATATACAGCATCGGCATCATAGGAGGCGTGGACACGGTCATCCTCGAACCGGATCGGTTCCGGAACCTCGTTGGGCAGTGTATTGATTACGACGTCAATGCCAAGGTTAGCCAGCGCCCGCATAATTTGAGTGTAGAACTCGGCAACGGTCATCGGCTCGAGTTTGAATGATTGCTGCTCAGCATCACTGGTGCGGATACGCAAACGGTGTTCATTAAAATCAAAATCGATTTGAAAATAACGATCACCGTCAATGATGGGTGAGGTCGTCAACCCAAAAACCGTGACGTATAGCGTGACGTGCCAGCCGTGGTTGACCCAGGGCATCTTCGTCATCCGAATCTTGCCGACTATCTGCGTCCATAATTGCAGTGTTGCGCAGCTATCAGCCCAATCCGCATAGGGTATATCCGGCCAAACTGTATCTGGTCGAGCGCCCATCACGCGCGCCCGTGTGGCGCTTCGAAATCGATTTCAGGTCCGTCAGGAACGATACCAAAGGGGTTAATATGCTTATGCGACTCAAAGTAATGGCTCTTGATGTGCGCCATCTCGGTGGTTTCTGCGACGCCGGGCATCTGATATATATCCCGTGTGAAGCCCCAGATATTCGGATAATCGACGATACGCCGCTTATTGGTCTTGAAATGGGTGCAATACACCGCATCAAAACGCACCAGTGTAGTAAACAGACGCACGTCGGCCTCGGTTAGCTCTGCACCAGTCAGGTATCTGGTTTCGGCAAGAATTAACTCGACGCGATCAAGTGCCGCGAACAGCTCGGCAAACGCTTTGCTATATGCACGTTGCTTGGTAGCGAAGCCGCAACGATAGACACCGTTATTAATGTTCGGATAAATCCATTCATTGAGTTCATCGATCTGCTCGCGTTTATCTTCCGGATACAGGTCGAGGCCCGGGTTAGTTGCATAGTCCTGAAACTCGGTATTCAGCATCCGGATGATCTCCGCCGATTCATTGTTAACGATTTGCCCCGTTTTCTTATCCCAGAGTGTCGGCACCGTGACCGCACCATCGAAGTTCGGATTACTCGTCATGTAGGCTTCGCGCAGATCCTTAAAGTTGTTAACCGTGTCGCCGGTTGAGCCCGGGAATGATTTATCGAATGACCAGCCGGTGTTTGGCAACAGCGGGCTAACAACATCGAAGCTGATCGCATCATCGAGACCTTTCAACTTGCGCGTGATCAGGGTTCGGTGCGCCCACGGGCACGCGTATGAAACATAAAGGTGATAACGGGCACTGGCTGCGGCGTAAGCCGTCGAGCCATCCGCCCGAATCTGCTCACGAAAACTGGTCTGGTGACGAACAAACTCGCCATCGTTGCTGACCTCGGATTCCCACGTGTTGCCGTAGGTGTCTTTTTGGGGAGGCTGTTGCATGCTTACATCACCTTATTGATGAGCTTAGTGGGATCGTAGCCATCATCGCCATTACGGACCTGCTCACTAGGGCCGTAGTGACGAATCAGAACATTGAACTTGCCAGTCGTGTTGCCTTCAGCAATCGGGATGTTATTTGGCTGCCCCTCGCAACCGAAGCGCAAAGTATAGGTGCCGTCTGGATTCTGCACGGGATTCATTTCGCTGGAAATATTGGCTACATCGTTAAACATGCGGCCATCTCCGTTATAAACCGTTGCTGACCAGAAGTACTCAGCCTCGGGGTCAGCGAAGGTTGCCGCATAACAAGCATCAGCACTGAAGTATTGACTGGTCTGGTAGATGTTGTCCTCAACCATTGCGCCGCCCCAACCACCGGCAACTCCGACATAATTCATATAGGGGGTCTGGCCGCTCTCAGTGTTGCCAAAAGCCTTGGACTGATCGTAGCCATCGCTGAAATCGGCATTGCCCAGCTTATCGACGGCTTGGAATGACTCCATATCCCATTCCTGCACCTGGAACGGGTTGGCACTGCCCGCCTCGATTATCAGTCCGTCGCGGATATCGCCCTCAAGAGCACGAACAATCACAAAAGCAAAGTCTGTCTTGGCTGTGATTTTGTGTCTACCGGGGCCATATATCATGGGCTGCGTCTCGTGATTCTCATCGACAATTTGAATGGTCACATACCGATCGGTCTCAGGAACAGTGACATAGACATCGTCACTGCTCATATCTATGACGGATGCTGAGTACGGCGTGTCTCGATTCATTCGAACAACAAACTGCTCTTCCGGGTTACTGCTGGGAACCGGCATAGAGAAAAATTTATTGACCCCACCGGTATTCTTCAGGATAGCGCCAAGACGCATATTCGTATAAGCCCGAGGAAAATTGTCCTGGGTCACGATTGTCGGAGCTGCGGCTGGAGCATCTTTGGACGCACTGGCTTGCTCGGGCTCTTGACTGCACGCCGATATCAGCA
>Ga0316204_10005061_pt1 | contig 22494 bp, 17 predicted proteins | sample 6monrhotite_MG_2_FD_205661 | JGI IMG/M metagenome (GOLD analysis project Ga0316204, IMG submission 205661) | Microbial mat bacterial communities from mineral coupon in-situ incubated in ocean water Damariscotta River, Maine, United States -... | ecosystem: Environmental > Aquatic > Marine >... | reverse complement strand
AGCTCTGGATCATCATTTTTATTTGCAAAGAACGCATAAAATGAAAGTCCGACATTTTTCCCCTTACTCGCAACTTTCTTATCACAAACCTCGATGATCTTTTGTCTTAATGTTTCTCTCATTTCCTACTCTTACTTCCATTTTCTTTTTCAAATATACGTAATGTGTTCTAACCACTTGTGATACTCGCCTAACCGCCAGCAATAACCGGCGTTTTGTAGTGGTGTGAGGCTTGTGCTAGGCTCTTTTAGCACAAACGAACACCGCGGAACAACGTCCGAGTTAATTGCTTTTGTTAGCTGCATTATCATTGCTGCTTCCAGGAATTGACTATTGGCTGAATAAAATTTACGCCCTCAACACCCTCAGTACGCTGAATATCCCCAAATTCGATTTCCCCATCATTCCTTGTAAATGGTACCAATACGGTATGACCCTCACCGTTTTTCGATATCGCAATAAGTGACAGTGCTTCAGTTCTATCCGGAGACTGGGACGCAGGCCGATAATGGTTCGCTGAATCATAAGGTGCCGACCAAGTTTCAGATATAACTATCACTTTATCAGCTCCTATTTTATCTACTTCTGATCCGAGGTATTTTGCAGTTCTAAATTTATCGGCTTGGTCATCATTCCTTAGCTCTACAAAACTAACAGATTTTTCATTACTGAATAAAGCTGCAAGATGAACGTGATGCCCATCTTTCTTAAGAACATGCATCGCCTGTTTTAAAAATACGTTACAAACGCCTTGGAAATCACTTAACTCAATTTTTTCTTCCCTAATGGGAGAGCTGCCATAGCGATTTTTGGCTTTATCAATATCTTCCTTTGTTGGAGATACGCTCTCAATATGAAGCTCACTTGGAACGAGTGAATCTCCTACAACTTTCATCCATATAGAATGATCTTCTGATCCTTTGTGCATACACGGCGGTAGATGTGAGTGCTCTTCTTTTATGTCTTTATTTTTACCATCCAAATCTGGAACATCACTCAGTAATTCCTCTACTGCCGCCCAACACATTCCCAGCATATCTAATAACTCATAGTCCGGGTATTTTTTATCAATCCACCTACGTTCCAATTTAACATATGAATTTTCAAGAACCTCTTTTGGTAATCCACACTCAATTGTAGCTAGATATATTTCATCATTTGTAAGTTTTGGGTCAAATAGACGCTCAAATATCTTAATTTCTCCATCTATATATGAACCAATTACCTCAATCCTTAATACGCTATGAAGCTCTAAGTCACCCTGCTTTACAATATAATTTCTAGAACTAACCAGCCATTTCAAGTACTTATTGGCTCGCATTTTTTCTTGCCACGGTTCATACCACGATTCGAAATTGGGGATGTTTCGCTTATTGTTCTGTAGTACAAAAGTGACGTTACGTAACTCTTGAATACATGAATTGATTGCGACCCTAAATTCATTTGGGTTGAAATAGTTCTCATCTGCTTTATGCCAATGTGCTTGAACATCAAACAATCTTTTATAAGCAGGTTTTACTGCTTCATTCATTCGAACCCCCAACTATTCGTAAGCAGCTAACGCCTCACATCAGCCGACCGCAAAAGCAGAGCGAAGCGGCGCTTTTGTGGGTCGGCTGGATGTGATTGTTATGTGTTTTTTTCAAGATACTCAACGGTTAATCCTTCTACTGCTGGAATGCCCACATTTAGATGAACTGGGTATTCCGATATTTTACCGGTTCTTCGATAACCACGACGTTCATAAAAAGATATGAGTTCTTTACGCTGAGAAATGACAACCATCACGAGCTTTTTTGAACCTAATTGGTTGGCTGCATATTTTTCAGCAAGACTTAACACCAGCTTACCAATGCCTTGATTTTGTAAAGCTGGATTTACAGCGAAAGTACCAATGTATGCCTGATTTTCTTTTTCTTCTACACAAACACAGGCGGCTAACGTCCCATTGATTGCTGCCACAAGTAAATGTGCTTCTGGATTTTGAATTAATTCCTTTACATCATTGAGCGATGATCGTTCACCCTCAACAATTTCGGTTTCTTTTGTCCAGCCTTCTTGCCCACGATACGCCTGATTAATGAGCATTTTTATGCTTTCTGCATCACCAATACTGGCTGGCTCAAGGATAATTTCAGTTGCCATTGCACATTTCTTTTTACACATAACGTTTAGCTCACCTGCACGCTAGCGGTGCTAGCCTGATGGTTTAAATAACTTGATGCACAAGCAGCTGTAAAAAGACGCGCGGTAAGCGTGTCAGAGTGTAGCGTCTTGTTATAAATTTTTATGCTCAATAGCTAAAACACGCTTTTCTAGCTGCTTTATTTCAGCAAAGTTTACTCTTAATTGCTCTATTTCTGGATTTTCTTCGTCATCCACTTCTTGTTCATCAGCAAAGAAGTCAACTTCTCCACCGTTTTCCACAAAGTTGATGAGATTTTTCACTGCTTTTTCTAGTGCCTTTACTTTTTCGCCATCACCATTCTGGTCTATTTTTAAAGTTACAGAGAGTTCTTTTGTAATACGATCAAGACCGTCTTTCTTCTCTTTTTCTGCTTCTCTTTCCAAATCAGACTCTAGCTTTTTATTACTCAGCTTAAGAGATTTTATTTCTTCAGCTTTTTTTCTAATAGTCAGCACTCTGTCTGCTACTTTTAATGCGGATAGAATGATGCTGCTAGCTGTAGCTGCAATAGCAGCAACTACTGCCAGCTCGATGATGATAGAACCCTTTTGTGCTCCAATCACCTTGATATCCTCAGGTGCATGATCATGTGCCATAGCAATACCACGACCTATATCAAACCAAGTCGAACCCCATTTTTTAAAGTCACTGATATTATCTAGTGCCACATCATTTTGAAAATGAACTCGCATAACTACATCATGATCATCTTCTTCCTCATCATCTTCAATTTCAAGTAAAGGCTGAAGGCTACCTTTAATTTGATTTGAACTTGAAATAGAGGCACTTATTTTTTGATATATTTGGGCTAGTTCATTAGCAGCTGTAGCAATATCTAAACTATTTCTAAACAGAATCCCTTCTAATTGCTCAACACCTGTTAAACCAACATTCTGAAGGATATTTAGCTTATCAAGCATCCTTTCTTGTTCATTTGTTAAGCCATTAGTTGTGATTACTCTAATTGCATCGACTAAATCATCTGTTTGAGTTTTAAATTCTTGTCTGGGCTGATTATTTTTCACATTTACGTTGTGCTGCAATACAGCAAGTAATTGTTTATATTTTTGAGGTACTTGGGCATTAATTATATTTTCGTCTACCCAGTAGGTTAAAGATAATAATTCTTGAATTTGCACAACTCTTCCTTAAATTTATAACGTTTTAGCTCAGCCGACCAGTGCCGTATAGGGAGGTACGACCGGCGCGGTACTGGGTCGGCTGGAGCGCCTGGTTATGCGTGACTTCGCTAACACCCACAAACAATATTCTTTCTTTCACTTCCATCTTTACCTTTGGTGGAGTATCCATCTCTTTTCCACCAATCTAGCCCGCCAAGCAATTCCTTTACAGTAAATCCGAGTTTCGACAAATTGACTGCACCCTTGGTTGATGCATTGCAACCAATACCATCACAGTAGGTGACATAGATTTTATCTTTATCTAGGTCTTTTGTTGTTTCTTCTAACATCTCTCTGTGAGGAATATTTATAGCTGATGGAATATGCTCAATTTCATATGCTTCATGAGATCTAGCATCAATAGCTATTACATTTTTATTATTCGTTAACGCTTCGGATAAATCCCATGAGTCAGTTTCATATTTTAGTTTTGCTTCATAAAACTCAATTTGATTCATAAGAACTCCCTATTTTGGTAACGCATAACGTTTTGGGTGAGTTGCGCGGGGACAACGATGAGCTTCAACGAAGCCAGCGAGCCACGGATTATGCACAAATATCAAAAGAACCAAAAGTTCCCGCGTCAACTCAACCCACTGGTTAGGCACGGGAACCCCTATTTATCTCGGTATCAATTTCGACAAGTTGTCCCTCGTACCCAAGAGCAGATACTCCCAGTATGGTGGCTGGAGGAACGCCGTATGGAAAAAAGGATCGTACTGCACTCCAAGCTTCCGCGAGATTGGGGCTTTCCCCCACAACGTAAACTGTCAATCGCTGTATATCAATGAGTTCAAAACCATGACACTTCAAAAGGAGGTTAAGATTAAAAAGACATTGCTCTGTTTGCTTATATGGATTGTCAATGCCAATAATCTTCCCAGACGAGTCGTTCGGAACCTGCCCCGCGACATATAAGCGATCGTCTACTTGATTCGCATAACGATATCCGGGAGTCTCTGCAAGCCCAATTTTTAGCTCTTCGTCGTTCATGAACTGTCTCGATATCTGAATTGTGTGCCTAACATTTAGTATAAGGCACTATTGCCTTGTTATACGGTATTGGGTGCTTAAACCTGTCTTTTTGCTTGCATATTGTGCAAACCTGTCATTTTGACAGCTTATACGATATTATCAGTATAACCTGTCATTATTTGAGGTTAAGCTCAATGAATACTACATCAAAAAAGCCTGCTTTACTAGAAGAAATGCGTAATGCTTTAAGGCGTGAGGGTTATGCTTATTCTACTGAAAAAAGTTACAGTGATTGGGTGAAACGGTTTGTCAAATTTCACGGTTTTTTAGAGCGTGAATCTATGCTCATTGACTCCACATTAAAAGTTGAGCAATTTTTAACCTATTTAGCGGTTGAACAAAATGTGGCGCCTTCTACGCAAAATCAGGCATTAAACGCATTGGTTTATTGTTATGGCAAAGTATTAAAAGCGCCCTTTACGGATGTTAAAGCGAGTCGTTCGCGCAAAGAGCCTAGAATTCCAGTGGTGTTGACCGTAGAAGAAATCACCCAGATTTTATCTATTATGGATGGCACAGCGGGTTTGATTGCTAAATTACTGTATGCGGGTGGGCTGCGAATTACGGAAGCGGTGAGGTTACGTGTTCAAGATATTGATTTTGGATTTAAGCAAATCACGGTGCGAGATGGTAAGGGTAAAAAGGATCGCGTCACACCCCTTGCAAACAATTTGGTTGCCTTGCTTGAAAATCAGTTAAACATGGTCAAAACTTTACATCAACAAGATTTAGACAAAGGCTATGGTTCGGTTTATTTGCCCTATGCTTTAGCCAAAAAATACCCTAATGCCGATAAAGCGCTGGGCTGGCAATATGTTTTTCCTAGCCGCAATTTGGCGATTGATCCACGCTCAGCTTTAAAACGTCGCCATCACATTGATCAATCCCTGGTCAATAAGGCGATAAAGCGAGCGGTAAAACAGTGTGAGATTGATAAAAAAGTCAGTGCGCATACCTTTAGGCACTCTTTTGCCACTCATTTATTACAAACGGGTACCGATATTCGCACTATTCAAGATTTATTGGGGCATGCGGATTTGCAAACCACGATGATTTATACTCATGTTTTAAAACAAGGTGGACAAGGCGTTACCAGCCCATTTGATCGCTTATAAAACGATGAACATTAAAGAAAACAAATTCTATCAGGTGCCACTTTTGAGAAAGCTCTAAAATACTTCGCGTCTTCATGGTTCAAAAAAACATTCTAATCGCGATTTCGCCATAGTTTAGCCACGGCCTTATCACTGCCCAGCCCTGCAACAATCAAACACACTAAACCAATAGCACCAAATAACACCACTGGAAACAGTGCCGCCATTTGGCTGAGCTGTATGGCAAAATAAAGCCCCGCGCAAGCAATACCAATAAACAGCCCACCCATCACTGCTAGTATTTTACGGTGCGAAGGGCTGTAGGCGTACTCTGTGCCATCTTCAACGACTTCAAACAGGTTTAAAATGGGCGAACAAATTTTTAATAGAATGGCTTTCATAATCTCTCTTTTAGCAATCGCATGAGTCTCGATAGACCTTGAAGTCTTACCCTTTAGTACCTTCGAGTCGTCGTGATTGAAACTCTGTAAAATACTATTCTAGTTCAGTTGCTAACTCAGCCGTTAAAATCTCGGTTAATTCAGGTACACAAGAACCACAATTGGTGCCTGCTTTAAGCGCTGCACCAATCTCATCAACAGACGTTAACTTATCTTTATGAATGGCTTCAACAATAGTATTGATGCCAATTCCAAAACAGGAACAGATGGTTTTACCTTCGTCTTTAGCGCCTGACAACTGCCCTGCTAATAGGTTTAAGCGGGTTTTGGAATCTACTGATTTCTCAGTAAAGACACTGCCTAACCAGCTTCTGGGCGGTAACTCGGTGGTGGGTGCAACAAATATTACCGACTGTAATTGATTGTTTTCAATAGTGGCGCAACGAAAACGTTGACCTGAATTGTCTTGGTACTGCAACAGTTCACCACTAGTGCCTAAAATGGCTTGTGACCAAGCTTGGTGATCCGCAATGGATTGTTCACCCGCTATTTCATAACGATAAAACTGCTTGCCTTTGATTTTTACCCAGTATTCTAGCTCTAAGCTTTCAATAGGTTGGCGACTTAAAATAAAACCGTGCCATTTTGCTTGATATGGAGCGACTTTAACGGGGCAATGTTTCGATTCTGGCTGACCAGAAAGAGGGTCTCCCACGGCGGCGACCAGTGCATCTACTCGACCATGACTGGCGTACTGCCCTGTCCAATGCATGGGTACAAACAAACTGCCTTTACGCTGTCCTTTATCGAGTTTAACGCGGCCAATCAGTGTGCCTAACTGATTTTCTACTTTGGCGAGTTGGCCTTCACATAAACCGTATTCCTCAGCGTCTGCAGGATGCACTGCAACATAAGGTTCATCGGTATGCGCCATTAACTTGGCCGTTTTAGCGGTACGGGTCATGGTGTGCCATTGATCACGCACGCGCCCTGTATTCAAGACAAAAGGCAGTTCTTTGGTCGTAGGATTGGCTGGCGCTCTAGGGGTGATGGCAATAAACTGCGCTTTACCGCTGGGCGTAAAGAATTTATGGTCGGTAAACATGCGTTTGGTGCCATGCGGATTTTTCGCATTTAAAGGCCATTGAAACGGCTGCATGGCTGAGTATTCACCTTCAGTGATCTGATCTAAAAGTGAAATATCAAAGTCTCGGCTGCCACCGTTTTCAAAGCCTGACAAAGCCGCGTGTTCTCTAAAAATTTCAGCGACACTTTGGTAGCTAAAGGCTTTGCTAAAGCCCATTTTTTGCGCCACTTGCGATAATATCCACCAGTCGGCTTTGGCGTTTTCAGGGCCGTCCATAAACTTGCGTTGACGAGAGATGGTTCTGTCAGAGTTAGTGACCGAGCCATCGGTCTCCCCCCAGGTTAACGCAGGTAACAACACATTCGCCACGGCGGTGGTGTCGGTGTTTTGCACACAATCGGAAACCACCACCATTTCGCAGCCTTGCAGGGCTTTTTTAACCGCATCGGCATCGGGCATAGAGACCACAGGGTTACTGTTCATAATCCAAATGGCTTTAATTTTGCCTTGGCCGACCGCTTGAAACATCTCAATGGCTTTTAGGCCATTTTCAGTAGCCATGTTTTCAGCCTGCCAAAAACGCGCTACTCTATCGATGTTTTCAGGTTTGTTAAAGTCCATGTGTGCTGCTAGCTGATTCGCTAAGCCACCCACTTCTCGGCCCCCCATGGCATTGGGCTGACCCGTCATTGAAAACGGCCCAGCACCCTCTTTACCAATACGCCCTGTAGCTAGGTGGCAGTTAATAATGGCATTGGATTTATCGACCCCTGAAGAGGATTGATTCACCCCTTGCGAATAGAAAGTGACCATTTTTTGATGAGCGATGGCCCAATCAAAAAACTGGGTTAAATCGGCTTCATCTAACTCACACTGTTCAGCCACGGCTTGAATACTGGCTTGCTGCTCTTGAGCTTTGTCTAAGGCTGCTGCAAAGCCTTCTGTGTGTGATTCAATAAAGGCTTGATCTAACACACCCGCTTGGGCTAACTGCGCCAGTAAGCCGTTAAACAAGACCGCATCTGAGCCTGGTTTTAACGGTAAATGCAAATCGGCAAGATCACAGGTGGCGGTTTTACGAGGATCAACCACGACAATTTTTAACTCTGGACGGCGTTTTTTCTCAGCGGCAATACGTTGGTAAACAATCGGATGCGCCCAAGCCGCATTAGAACCGACCATAATAATCAAATCGGCTAATTCTAAATCTTCATAAGAGCACGGCACGGTATCAGAACCAAAGGCACGTTTATAACCCACTACGGCGGAAGCCATACACAGACGCGAGTTGGTATCAATATTGGCCGTACCCATAAAGCCTTTAATCAACTTATTGGCCACATAATAATCTTCGGTTAAAAATTGACCTGAGACATAAAAGGCCACGGCATCTGAACCGTGCTCTTCAATAATCGACTTAAATTTATCAGCGACGGTATCCAGTGCCGAATCCCAAGAGACCACTTCACCATTGACTTGAGGCTCCAACATACGACCATCAAAATCAACCGTCTCCCCTGCCGAAGAACCTTTGACACACAAACGGCCGTAATTAGCGGGATGTTGCTCTGCGCCAATCACTTTAACTTGGAATGATTCTATGCCTTTGGTCTTTTTCTTGACGGGCTTGGGAGACACTTCCATACCGCAGCCTACACCGCAATAGGGACAGGTCGTTTGAATGTTTGTTTGACTCATTGGATTACTCTTATCAATTTAAAACAGCTGAGGCCAGTGATTATTTGGCCTCTTATGGTCGGTTAAGGCTATTAGATCTTAATAGAAACCGATCCATTTTCAAGTTTACTTTCATAAACAGGAACTGAGACCGCCTCATCTTCGAGACAGGCACCTGTTTTTAAATTGTAGTGCTGTTTATAAAGTGGAGAGGCAACCACCAAGTCATCACCGATACTACCAGTAATCCCTCTGGAAAGTAGATTGGCTTTACCAATTGGGTCGTAATTACCAATGGCAAACACTTGGCCATCAATATAAAAAATTGCGATTTGTTGACCATCCACCAAGACGGCAACGCCTGAACTTTTTACTAAATCGTCTACTGAACAAACTGTTTGAAAGTCACTCATTTTAAAATCCTTTGCAAACCAGGCGGGTCAATTGACCAGGCCTGGTAACTTGTTTTATTTCTTTAAAAAGGCTCGCTGTTATTGACTAACCAACGACGTTTGGCATTTTAGAGTTTAGGCGATCTGCTTAATCTCTACGCCAATGCCTTTTAAACGTTCATCTTCTGTCGCAGGGCGAATTTGACCACGCTCTTGCACAAACAGTTGCTCTGCTGGGCTATCTACATTGACAAATGAGCGGAAACGTTTGGTAAATTCTGGGTTTTCAATGGCACGTTTCCAGTCACACTGGTAGGCTTCATGTAACACAGCCATTTGCGCTTCTAGTTCATCGCCTATTCCAAGAGAGTCATTAATCACCACGTCTTGTAGATAAGCTAAACCACCTTCTAAACTATCCATCCAAGTGGCGGTACGCTGTAGACGGTCTGCGGTTTTGATGTAGAACATCAATAGACGATCAACGTATTTAAAGACCTGCTCTTGGGTTAAGTCGGTTGCAAATAGATCGGCATGACGAGGTTTCATACCGCCGTTACCACAGACAAACAGGTTCCAACCATTTTCAGTTGAGATTAAACCAATGTCTTTCGCTTGCGCTTCAGCACACTCACGGGTACAACCTGAAACCCCCATTTTTAACTTGTGCGGTGAACGTAAGCCTTTGTAACGATTTTCCAACTCAATCGCCATGGTCACAGAGTCATCTAAACCAAAACGACACCAAGTAGAACCCACACACGATTTAACGGTACGCAGTGCTTTTGCATAAGCCTGACCCGATTCAAAACCGGCTTCAATCAGAGTTTTCCAAATAGCCGGCAGATCATTCATTTGCGCACCAAACAAGACAATACGCTGACCACCGTTTACTTTGGTATACAACTTATATTGTTGCGCCACTTGACCTAAAACAATCAATTTTTCAGGGGTGATTTCGCCACCTGGTACACGAGGAATCACAGAGTAAGTTCCATCTTTTTGCATATTACCCAAGTAGTTATCATTGGTATCTTGTAACTGAATTTGATCGGATTCTAGAGCGTAGGCGCTCCATAATGAGCTGAAGATATTACCCGTAGTTTGTTTACAGACTTCACAACCATGACCTTTACCATGGCTTGCAAGCAAGCTATCAAAGTCCTTGATCTCTTCAACCTGAGCGATGTGATATAGCTCTTGGCGAGTATGTGCAAAGTGCTCACAAATATCGGTATTCACTTCTACACCACGTTTTTCTAACTCGTTATTCAACACGTTGGTGACTAACTGAATACAACCACCACACCCCGTACCGGCTTCTGTTGTGGCTTTAATGTCTGCCATGGTGCAACATCCGCCTTCTACGGCCTGCATAATGTCGCCTTTAGTGACGTCATAACAAGAGCACAGTTGAGCCGTTTCAGGTAAAGCGTCTGGACCAAATAGATCTCCGCCAGAACCGTCACGATTAGGTAGGATTAATGCATCGGGATGCTCTGGAAGATCCATATCATTTAACATGATCTGTAACAGGTTACCAAAATCTTCAGCATCGCCGACTAATACCGCACCTAATAATTTTTTGCCATCAGGGGTGACGACAATCTTTTTATAAACCTCTTCAGGTCCATTTTCATAAACATAAGACAGTGCGTTTTCATCGCTGCCATGTGGATCACCGATAGACGCCACATCAATGCCCATCAGTTTTAACTTGGTGCTCATGTCGGCACCTGCAAAGTTACCCACTTCAGCATTTAACTGGTTAACCACCGCTTGCGCCATGGCATAACCGGGTGCTACTAGACCGTAAATCATACCGTCGTGCAGTGCACACTCACCAATCGCAAAGACATCTGCATCGTTGGTCTTACACTGGTTATCAATGATAATTCCGCCACGAGGACCTAACTCAAGCCCTACTTGCGCAGCTAAGTCATCACGAGCACGAATACCGGCTGAAAATAGAACAATGTCTGTTTCTAATGATTCGCCGTCTGCAAACACCATTTTATTGAGACAGTTTTCACCATCGACAATTTCAGTGGTCGCTTTTGCGTTATGAACGGTAACGCCCAAGTTTTCAATTTTACGTTTTAACAGAGCCGCGCCGCCTTCATCTAACTGAACAGGCATTAAACGTGGTGCAAATTCAACCACGTGTGTTTCTAACCCTAAATCGGACAACGCTTTGGCCGCTTCTAAGCCTAAAAGACCACCGCCAACAACGACCCCAACCTTGCCTTTATCAGCCGCGGCTTGAATCATGTCTAGATCTTCAATGGTACGGTAAACCAAACAACCTTCACGTTCATTGCCTTTAATTGGCGGCACAAACGGATAAGAACCTGTTGCCATCACCAGCTTGTCATAAGCAATGGTCACGCCCGCTTCTGAAGTCACGGTTTTAGCAGCACGATCAATGTCGACGGCTTTATCGTTCATATAAATGTTAACGCCATTGTCTTCATAGAAACCTGGCTTAACTAAAGACAGATCTTCTGCGGTCTTACCTGAGAAGTAAGAAGAAAGGTAAACTCGATCATAAGCAACACGAGGCTCTTCACAAAAGGTATGCACTTCAAAATTTGCATAGCCTTCACTCGCCACTAACTTCTCTATAAAGTTATGGCCTACCATGCCATTCCCAATTACGACAATTTTTTGCTTACTCATTTATACTTCCTTTTTCGACGTCTTTGCCGTTTGAGGGTAGAAATCCCTCACCAAAAACCAATGTATCTCTGTAACAAGAGACATCGTTCTGCGACACTAAATTTTCAAATATCCAATTTGAGCCCGTTACATCACCAAACATAACGGCACCCTGAATTTTGTTATCTTTCAAAACAATCTTGCGATAGATGTTTTGACTTAAATCTTTGTAGACAAGTGACTCGGATTCATCAGAATCTTGAAAGTCACCCGCTGAGAACAGGTTAATGCCTGTGACTTTTAATTTGGTTGAGATAAAACTACCTTGATAAGCGGCCGTTTTACCCGCTAAGGTTTCTGCTAAGACTTGAGCCTGTTCATAGAGAGGGGCAACTAAACCGTAAAGCGCACCACGGTGTTCAACACACTCACCCAGTGCATAAATATCTTCAGCTGAGGTTTCCAGCTGATCGTTCACCAGAATGCCACGATTTACCTCTAAACCAAGCTTACGTCCCACACCCACATTAGGTCTAATGCCCACCGTCATCACGACTAAATCGGTTTCAATGACACGACCATCTGCCATCTTGACAGCGGTCACAGCCTCATCACCGATAATCTCTGCAGTTTGTGCCGACATGGCGAACTTCATGCCGTTGGCTTCTAGACTCTGTTGTAAGAGTGCGCCAGAGACTGGGTCCATTTGCACTTCCATTAAGACATCGCCTAAATGAACCACCGTTACATCCATGCCACGCTTGATTAAGCCATTCGCGGCTTCTAGCCCTAAAAGACCTCCGCCAATTACAACGGCTTTTTGTTTTTCCTTTGCTGAATCAATCATGAAGTTCACATCGCGAATATCACGAAAAGCCACCACACCTTGTAGGTCGTGGCCTGGGATGGGAATAATGAAAGGAGAAGACCCAGTTGCAATGATTAATTTATCGTAGGGATACTCAGCCCCTAAATCAGTTGTGATCGTTTTAGCTTCTTGATCAACGGCAACCACTTCGGTACTGGCATGTAAGTGAACAGAACGTTCTTCAAACCAATCATGATCATGCGTCATGATCTCTGGCAACTGCTTTTCCCCCGATAAAACGGGCGATAGCATAATGCGGTTATAACCGCCATTGGGCTCCTTGTTAAAAACACGAATATCATACTGATCAGGCGCTTCATCCAGTAGGCGCTCAATAAAACGTGCACCCACCATACCTGAACCAATCAAAATTATCTTTTGCTTCATAGACTTCCTTGTGGACACTTCATGCAGTTACACCATTGTAATAATGCGCAATACAAACAAATTACATACCAACTACATACATAATTAAATAATAATTATTTACCCCTTTATTTACAGCTACTTACAGAAATAATTAATTTTCTTTCAGTCAACAAGGCTCCTTATAAAAAGTAATGGCGCACCATATTAAAATAAATTGGCACCAACATAACCCACAAATAGACTTTTTCTTAAACTCCAATCCATAAACCCTAGATGATTAGGATATAAGTCATTGTTTAAAAAAGATATAAAAATAATGGCAACTACAGTGCTTTACCCTAATCAACCACGTGGTTAACCTTCTACTTAATAGAACAATGATGTCTCTGGAGTACCTATGTCACCCGATAGCAATAAATTTAACCCTCTCTCCTTTACTGGAAACTATCGCATACTGCATTTAACGTGGTTTGCCTTCTTTATGTCTTTTGTGGTTTGGTTAGGACTGGGTCCGATGATGCCTTTCATTCAGGAAGCGCTTGATTTAACCAACCAACAAGCAAAAGTACTGCTTATCCTAAACGTTGCTATGACGATTCCAGCCCGAATTGTGGTCGGTATGCTGGTTGATAAATACGGCCCTAAAATTATGTACGCGGCCATTCTGATATCCGGCGGCCTAATCAGTATCGCGTTTGCGTGGGCACAGACGTACGAAGAACTGGCATTATTAAGATTCTTGTCTGGCTTTATCGGTGCTGGTTTTGTAGTCGGTATTCGCATGATTTCTGAATGGTTCCCTGCGAAGCAGACAGGAATCGCTCAAGGTATTTACGGTGGCTGGGGTAACTTTGGTTCAGCAGGTGCCGCCATGACACTACCATTCATTGCGATCAGCATGGGTGACGTAGATGGCTGGCGTTATGCGATCACCTTTGCCAGTATGGCAGCCATCGTTTACGGTGTGATCTATTTCTTCAGCGTTTCAGACACGCCAAAAGGTTCAACTTACTTTAAACCTAAGAAAAGTGGTGCGATGGAAGTGACCTCTAAAGGCGATCTGTTCTTATATATTCTTATGAACATCCCACTATACCTAGCGCTCGCTGTATTAACTTGGAAGCTTTCCCCTACCAATATGGGGCTAATTACTGTCGAAACCGCTTTTGCAATCTACCTAGCATTGGCCGCAACCTATGCTGTACAGGTTTGGAAAATTTGGCAAGTTAACGCGCACATTCTAAAAAAACCAGTGCCTCAGCTACACCGTTACAAATTTAAACAAGTCGCGATTTTAGATTGGGCTTATCTTGTTACCTTTGGTACAGAGCTAGCCGTTGTCTCTATGTTGGCCATGTTCTATGTCTCTTGGTTTGAACTGCCTAAGGTCACAGCCGCTTTATTAGCGGGAATCTATCCTTTCATTAACTTAGTGGCTCGTCCTGGAGGCGGTTGGATCAGTGATAAGCTTGGTCGTCGCACAACGTTAATATGGGTATTTGTAGGGATTGCAAGTAGCTTTATTGTTCTAGGGTTTGTTGACAAAGAGTGGTCCGTTGAAGTCGTCGTTGGAATCACCATCATTGCTGGTATCTTCTCTAAAATGGGTTCAGGTGCGGTATTTGCAATGGTTCCTCTGGTACAACGACGCATGACAGGGCAAATAGCAGGCATGGCTGGTGCTTATGGTAACGTGGGAGCCGTTGTATTCTTAACGGTAAACAGTATGGTAGATTACGACATGTTCTTTATGGTGATCGGAATTGTGGCAGCCTTAGTATTAGCTATGATCTTCTTCTTCCTAGAAGAACCCGAAGGCGCCATGACCGAAGTACTACCCGATGGCACGGTACAAATGATTGATGTTAAGTAATCATTAAAAAAACACCATCAAATTTAACCGCCCTCTCTTCGTTTTTAAAGAGAGGGTTGGTCACCCCTCTCTCTAACTTTTTCCAAGCTTTACACCCTCTACCTCGCTTTATCATTCAAACAACCTTGCTATACACAATCACATAGACACCACTTATTCAGAAATACTAACCCCTTCAAAACACAATCAACTTTATGACTCAGTGACTGCAAATGTTTTTCTAAAAAAATCAATTAATACAGGTAGATTCAGAACAAGTCTATTTAATCAAATCACAAAACTATTCGAATGAAAGAAGCATTGACTGCGCAACCGTATTTACATAGTATATTTACCCATCAATATCGATTTTCTTTAACTCGGTATGGGTAAAGTGCGACTCAACCATTTTTTCAAAATCCGCCAAAAACCTAGGATACCGTTCCATTAAATTAGACAGCATTAGAGAGTTAGACAAGGCGATTAACCTCTACAAAGCACATGGGGTTGTAGAAATTAAAGCTTATCGACCCAACCCACATCCCAGTGCTATTTTTCTGGAACGATTACTTTAAAAGAACATCATCAAAATAAACCTACCCCCATATCAATATTAAAAAAAGGCTATCCTCAATGGAGATTTGGATATTAATCGCCATACACCAATTTATTTTTCAGGGCATGTTCGCCACCAAAAACATACTCTTATCCAGAAAAATAAAACAACCGATTCGCGGTCATAATGCAGAGGCGAATGTATCCATTGTATTTTTTACACTCTTTATTGTCATCGCTCTATTGATGAGTTATTTCAAACAACCCTATGGAAATATCAACCTAATTAACCCGCAACTCTCCCTTATTATTGGGTTGCACCTCATGACCATCAGCTTACTGGTCTCCGCCGCCTCATTAATGGACTTGAAAGATTCATGGCGTGTGGGGATCCTTAAAGAACAAAAAATAGACTTAATCTCCACGGGTATCTATCAATACACACGAAACCCCTATTTTTTATCCTATATATTGATGTTCGCAGCTTATACCGTCATGTTGCAGAGCATCATTCTGCTTACCTTGTCTTTGGTTGGTTTTTTATTCATTCACCGCATGATTAAAAAAGAAGAAGCTTATTTGACTGAATTACACGGAGAGAGCTATTTAAACTATAAGAAAACCGTTCCTCGATACTGGATCATATAAATAAGAAACAACGACAAACATCTTGCTAGCAATAAGCAATACATGAAAAGATATGCTTACGAAGCCGTAATTCCCTTGCACCTTTAATGGTTAGCTGCCTTTTAAATAACACCTTAAACAAAGCTTAAAGCTCTAATTTATGCGTATAATCTTACTTTTAGATTTCTTAATTTTTTTTGAATTTTTGTGAGTATTCGTATGAAGTTATTTATTTTGGCTCTATTCGTCAGCTTTACCAGCTACGCTCAAGCCTTTACCATATTTGAAATTAATGAAAGTCCAGGTGCACCTACTTTTTTTGACAACGAACACATTTTAACTTGGGGGCAAGATAACTTATTAGGTGAACCCACCACGGTCAGTTACAGCTTTGCCGAATCTGATTACGCTTGTCATCATGGCAACGGCGCCTGTTTTTCGTTAGACACTTTTATGGATCCCGGCTATCAGAATGTCATTACATCGGCTTTTGATACCTGGGCGTCTGTATCTAATTTAACCTTTAATCAAGTCAATAACCTAGAAGGAGACATTGTTCTGGGTGGCGAATACATTATTAACCTCTTTAATAATGAAACGGCTCACGCCGTCACTCGATACGAAACGTTTGATAATAATGTTTACAGCTTCAGTTATATAGAACCAAGTGCCATTCACTTTAACAAGCAAATGAAGTGGTCAATAGACGCTCCGGAGCTTGGAGAGATTGATTTGTTTAGCATTGCTTTGCATGAAATAGGCCACAGTTTGGGCTTAGGGCACTCTAGTGTTGAAGAAGCACTCATGTACCCCTATTATTCTGGGGTGAATACGTTGCACGCAGATGATATTGCCGGTATTCAATTTTTATATGGCTCGGTTTCTGCTGTACCTGAACCCTCTACCTCTGCGCTTTTTTTACTAGGAACCTTAATGATACTTGGCTACCATCGAAGAAAGTTTTCCATTAATCAGACAACTTCTAGCATGAATTAAGGTTAAATAATTCAGGTGGGCTAACACGCCAGTTTATACTTGCTTTTTTGTTTTTAAAATATGGAACTAAATGAATGGCTAGACAGTTACAAGTTACGATTGGTCTATACACCTCTGCTGGCATTAAAGCTGAAAATCAAGACTCGGTAAATCACTGCATACCCACAGACGAATCGCTTGATAACAAAGGCATCGTGGCCGTTTTAGCCGATGGAGTAAGCAGCAGTGAAGCGGCTAAACAAGCCAGCGACACAGCTGTCAAATCATTTATTGAAGACTACTACTCCACCCCTGACACTTGGAGCACCAAAAAATCCTGTCAACAAATCATCACAGCCATTAATGGCTGGCTGTATAAACAGGGGTGCAGTCACGCCAACGAACTTAAAGGCTGGGTAACCACCTTTGATGCTATTATCTTTAAGTCAACCACCGCCTATATCGTTCACATAGGCGATTCACGAGTCTATCGTCTTCGCGACGGACAACTCAAGCAAATGACCAAAGATCACATCACCTGGTTAAACTCCGAACGCAGCTATTTAAGTCGCGCCTTGGGCGTCGATTCAGCCCTGCAAATTGACTTTAAAAGCGAACCTCTTCAAGAAGGCGATATCTACCTTCAAACGTCGGATGGCGTGCATGAGTTTATTCCTCAAGCCGATATAATTAAATTGCTTCAAAGCCACTTATCGGAAAACGAAATAGCACAGCGTTTAGTCGAGAAAGCCATTTCAAATCAATCTGATGACAACCTCAGTGTACAAGTTTGTAAGGTTAAACAACTTCCCAATGCCACCAAAGAAGAGGTTTACAACAAGCTGTTTGAACTGCCCTTTCCGCCTGAATTGCAACCGGGCATGAAATTAGAAGGATACGAAATTCTACAAGAGCTAAATCTCTCCGCCCGTAGCCAAATTTATTTAGCCAGAGATATGGAAAATGGTCAGGAACTCGTCCTAAAAACCCCTTCTCAAAATTACAGTGATGACCCCTGGTATTTAGATGGCTTTGTCAGAGAGGAGTGGATTGGTCAACGTTTAAAGCACCCTGGCCTTATGAAAACCTACAAATCCAAACATAAAAAGCAATTTGTCTATTTCACAACTGAATACATAAAAGGCCAAACCATCGGGCAATGGATTACCGAAAATCCCAGTCCCAAAATCAGCAAAGTAAGGGGTTACATTGAGCAGCTGTCCAGCGCTCTAAGAGCCATGCACCGTCAAGACGTCATTCACCAGGATTTAAAACCCGATAACGTCATGATCAACGACAGTGATCGCATAAAAATCATCGATTTTGGTGCCGTCCATGCCGCAGGTTTAGCTGAGTTAGCCACCGTCTTACAACGCCAGCATCCAGAGGGAACCCTAAACTACACAGCCCCCGAATACCTAATGGGCGAACCTGGCAGCAAACGATCTGATATTTTTTCTCTAGGGGTAATTTGCTATGAAATGCTCACGGGGAAACTGCCTTATAAAGAAAAAATGGCCAATAAGTTTCAGCTAAGTAATTACGAACACATGCAATACACTCCTTTAAAAACACACCGCCCCGACCTACCCGCCTGGTTAGACGTCGTGTTAAAGAAAGCCTGCGCACCCAACCCCTCTAAAAGATACGGACTTATTTCCGAGTTTATTCATGACCTAAAAACTCCCAAAGAAGCCGTATTGAAAACAGAATTTGAACCTCTTCTTAAAAGAAATCCACTGCTATTTTGGCAAGGGTTATCTCTGTTGCTATTCGTACTATTAATTTTATCTCTGATAGACTGGTAACCCTCAATAGCTTGCAATAACAGCCCTATCACCGTGTTTTCAACAATGCATTAAGGCTACTTTATTTTCGTAACCCAGCTAAACACCTGGGCTAACAGTATCCCACATATGAGCCCAATCGCATTAGCAAGCAGATCAAGCCACTCTCCGTAACGATTAACATAAGGTTGTAGCAATTCAATCATGCCACTCCAACCCAGAAGCATTAATCCATAAACTGGCCAGAATTTTGGCCTAGCTAAAGCGAGTGGAAAAATCAACACTGCGTACGCAATAAAATGATGCGTTTTATCGGTACCGGGTACTTCGGGTAAATGCTCCGCAGGATAGAGTGACAGCAGTGTAATGGCCGTTAGAATCAACAACGTACAAGCTATCCAATATCTGCTTATAAAGATTTTAATTCCGTTTAATAGGTTATTCATACACTCCCTTCTTTATTGTTTGATGTGATGTTCGCCAGAACAAAACAATTACAAAGTCTATGAACAAACACTACCGTAGTGTACAGCTTTATTTTCGATAATAAAGCAGTAATATATCAGATAAAGAAAACCCCGCTATCACGGCAATGCTGTTCAATTAAGTGGCGAGGCACTGCGATTTACTGGGTATCGGGTTTTACTCATCTTAACCGCCCTTGGCCTTGAAGGCCTTGGGCGGTTTTCTATTAATAGACTTGCCACACCTCCTCTGAGCTCTCTTAATCTTGCCCCCGTTTTTCCAGGTGATAGCGCATCTGCCATGACAATTAACTGAACTGTAATATACTGAAACGCAGCTTTAAAACTGATTTGATTGGGTGCTTTGCCATAACTAATAGCAGCTTGACTCGCTTCTCTGCGTATTAAGTTATAAGCCAGTAACATCCCCCATACCTCTTGCTCTATTAACTCAACTTTTTTACTACGTAGCGTCAAGGCATTATGCTGCATTGAGCTTTTTATGTCTCGATAGCCTAACTCGATTTCCCAGCGTTGGTGATACAGTTGAGCAACCACTTCGGTTGGATATTTTTCATAAGACAGAGAGGTGTAAACCGTTTTCTCAACCCCGTTGATTTGATAGGTAACCGCTCGGACTTGCCAAGTTTCAGGTAAGTCGGAGTTCTGTTTTTTGGCCTGTGGTGACACGGCCATTTCAACGAGACAATCATTTTGGTTATAACGTTCTACCTCTTTAAATACCAATCGTTTCCGTGCAGGTATCATCCAATGACTATTGGGCTTTTGCTGGGTTAAGGTAAGTAATAAGTTTGCGCTCCAAAAGCCTTTATCCATCAATGTTATCGAGTTTTCAGGTAGGTTATGAATTAGAGTGTGTGCTTGAGGGATTTCGCCCTTTCGATAAGGGCTTATCTGAGCATCTATCATTACATGCGAGTGCACATTCATTAAAGAAACAAGACGCATCATAGGGTAAGGAGTTTGTCGGTTCGTTGCCGTATTACCAGAACCAAAATGTGCACGCAATTCAGGCGTGTCAGGGGTTCTTAATAGCGCACCATCCATTGCAAATACTTGCAATCCTTTCCATGTATCCTCTGGATATCGCTCTAAACCCCAGTGGTTTGCTGTTTTACGGTATTGCCATTCTAGGGGCTCTGCACCTAAGCGTTGACGTGCATTAGTAATGCCACTTTTTGCAATGAGCGAGTCATTGGATAAACCTTGTGCACAGATGTTTAAACGACGAGCCACTTCATGAATTGGTTCATTACGAAACAAAGCCATTCCTATCACTAACCATAATACTTGATCACTAGGTAAGCGGCGTCTGCGAATGGTGGCTTGTGTGGAAAGAGTGAGCGATGACTCTACCCATTCGACGGGGATATTTTGAGTAAAGGTATTGTCGTCTAAGAATTGATGTAGATCGTCTATTTCAAGAAGGGTTTGCGTTAAAGGCATAAAAAAATCCAGTACCAAAAGATTGATACTGGATTTTAACTTTTTTACCTAAATAATGCTTAAGTGAACAGCATTGCGCTATCGCGGGGTCTAATCAGTACTAAAAATCAATCAAAAATTAGGCCGTTACTATTTTCTTTTTAACCTGTTTCGACTGTTGGTAAATCGTTAACAAGGCCTGATGACGCCCACTGGATTTAAAGATATCTAACCCAATTGCATCGCCCCAAAAGCATTGCTTACCATCAATATGTTGCCAAACGGTTTCAGTCACTTCTTCACTGAACAAACAGTTCATTGAGTGGATATTTTTCGCATTATCCACCTGCATTTCCAAACCGTACTGCAAGGCACGGTAAGCTAATAACCATGCATTGCTGGGTGAGATAAAGTACAGTGAATCTTGAATGGTTTCTAAGGCAATTTCATGCTCTTGTGCCGCTAAATAACACCAGAACTTTAATTCAATAATCTTAAGCTCCGCCCAGAAACTTTTGGGGTCTGGCATTAAGCCAATCAAAGAAGCCACACCTTGATGATCACTGAAACCAAGTTCATCAATCAGATCAACAACACCCATATAATCTTGCGTTTGATCCAAAGTTAACAGCGCCTCACGTAATATGCGCCCCATATTTTGGTTACTGTCAATCAGTTCACTGGTTGGATAGACTTCCGACATTCCCGGCACCACAATTCTGCAGGTTTCAAAATCATAATGGTTGTAGTTTGCTACGTAAACCGAGCAGCCTTGCTCATAGACTTTATCGCAAAGTTGAGTCCACTGCTCTTGTGTAGAGCCTGAAAAATCCCAATGCACAAAATCATAGTCGTAGTTATCAGATACGAAGTTGGCATGAATCAAACCGCTTGAATCGATAAAGTGGTTTTCAAGGTTCTCATCTTCAGCCACGACAAACTCGTCAAACACTGGCGTTTGAAAACCATCTAAATTACCCAACTGGCGACCTTGTAATGATTCGGTTAAGGTACGCTCCAGTGCAACTTCAAACATAGGATGTGCGCCAAAAGAAGCAAAACAGTGCCCAGACTTCTGTTCAAATAAAGTCACGTTAATAACAGGAAACTCACCACCTAACGAGGCATCTCTTATGGAAAGCGCAATGCCCTCTTGGTTAAGTGCTTCAATAGCCTGAACCACCGCAGGAAATTGCTGTACTACAGAATCAGGTACTTCAGGCAGACAGATGTTTTCGCGCATAATTTTATTCTTAACCCAGCGTTCAAATATCTCAGATAAACCTTGCACCTGCGCTTCTGCCGCGGTGTTACCTGCAGATAAACCATTACTGGCATACAGATTACTAAACAGGTTCATTGGAAAATAGACCGTCTCATCGGTTTTTGCATTTTTCATAGCAATGGAGCGAACCGCATTCTGTGTATCGTTAAAGCTTAACAGGTCAACAAAATCGACTTCATTCGACTCATCGTAAAACGACCATAGTTCATTCGATAAACAGTCTTTAAACTGTTCTTCAGAAAAAGCCCTTTCAGTTGGATAATATAACCAACCGTCTTTGGCTTCATCTGGTTTAGACTCTAACCAGTAATCCGAAAAAAAGTAGTTGGTGGATAGGCGCTCTAAATACTCACCTAAGGCACTGGCTAAAGTCGATTTTCGACTGGTACCTTTTCCATTGGTAAAAAGCCCAGGGCAGCGAGCATCGTAAATATGCAAAGAGAAAACGTTGGTCACTGGATTTAGCCAAGAAGCTTCAACAATCTCAAACCCTGCTTCTTTTAAAATCGACTGCATATTGGCAATCGACGTCTCTAAACAAACGTCTTTCCCT
>Ga0316204_10005059_pt1 | contig 22497 bp, 21 predicted proteins | sample 6monrhotite_MG_2_FD_205661 | JGI IMG/M metagenome (GOLD analysis project Ga0316204, IMG submission 205661) | Microbial mat bacterial communities from mineral coupon in-situ incubated in ocean water Damariscotta River, Maine, United States -... | ecosystem: Environmental > Aquatic > Marine >... | reverse complement strand
TTCTATAATTAGTTTGGAATTATCATAGCCTTCAAATTGTTTGTATCGATTAATTCCTCCAAACCCTTGGCGTCTTTGTTCATTTGGAATTGGATTAGCCTCAAAGTAGAGTCTATAAATAGCATTGTCACGCTCTTCAACGTTTGCCAAAACCGATTCAACTTCATCTATTTTTTTATTTAACAAATCATATTGGAATTGCATGTTTTGGAGCTCACGTGCAAGTGCTTTCTCTTTCGGGGATTCAAAATATTGACTAGCAATAAACACAAACATAAAACCAAACAAAGCAGACCCTAATAAGAATACGAAAATATATTTGGCTGTGGTTCGCTTCTTGCGTATCACTTTCCTGTAAGAAAGTGTTTCCGAATCGTAATAATATTTTACTTTAGACATATCTTAAAATATTCTATTTTTGCAGGATTAATAGAACGAACAACAAATATATAAATTGTTTCACATTTAAAGCAATTTACGTAAAATAGGTTATTAACAACGATATATGAAGTCTCAAGAGGTACGACAGAAATTTTTAGATTTTTTTGAAAGCAAAAAGCATAGCATTGTGCCTTCTGCGCCAATGGTTTTGAAAAATGATCCTACGTTAATGTTCGTTAATTCCGGAATGGCACCTTTTAAAGAATATTTTTTAGGAAATGCTGAGCCAAAAAATAACCGAATTGTCGACACGCAAAAATGTTTGCGAGTTTCTGGAAAACATAACGATTTAGAAGAAGTAGGTTACGATACGTACCATCACACACTTTTCGAAATGCTTGGAAACTGGAGTTTTGGAGATTATTTTAAGAAAGAAGCCATTGCTTGGGCTTGGGAGCTTTTAACAGAGGTTTATGGTATCGATAAAGATATTTTGTATGTAACCGTTTTTGAAGGAAGTGATGATGCCGATAATTTAAAAATGGATACTGAAGCTTATGATATTTGGAAACAATACATATCTGAAGATCGTATTTTAAAAGGAAATAAGAAAGATAATTTCTGGGAAATGGGAGATCAAGGTCCCTGTGGGCCTTGCAGTGAAATCCATGTCGATATTCGTACAGATGAAGAAAAAGCTAAGGTAGATGGAAAGACTTTAGTAAATATGGATCATCCGCAAGTTGTTGAAATTTGGAATCTGGTGTTTATGCAATACAATCGAAAAGCCAATGGCTCGTTGGAAGTATTGCCTAGTAAACATATAGACACAGGAATGGGTTTTGAGCGTTTATGTATGGTGTTACAGGGTGTTCAGTCTAATTATGATACAGACGTATTTACGCCTATAATTCGTGAAATTGAAACCATTACAGATAAAGATTACGGAAAAAATAATGAGGTAGATATAGCAATTCGTGTTATTTCAGATCATGTTCGTGCAGTTGCATTTTCTATTGCAGATGGTCAATTGCCTAGCAATACTGGAGCTGGTTATGTAATACGACGAATTTTGCGTCGTGCAGTACGCTATGGTTTTACGTTTTTAGATAAAAAAGAACCTTTTATTTATAGATTAGTTGATGTATTGAGTAAAAAAATGGGAAAAGCATTTCCAGAATTAAAATCTCAAAAACAACTTATTGAAAATGTCATAAAAGAAGAAGAAGCGTCGTTTTTAAGAACACTAGATCAAGGTTTAGTACTATTGAATAGGATTGTTAGCCAGACCAAAGACGGTACTGTGTCTGGAGAAAAGGCTTTTGAGTTATATGATACTTATGGTTTCCCAATAGATTTAACAGCGTTAATTCTTTCTGAAAAAGGATTGAAATTGGATGAAGAAGGGTTTAATGAAGAGTTGCAAAAACAAAAAAACAGATCACGTGCTGCTAGTGAAATGTCTACTGATGATTGGATAGTTTTATTAGATGATGCCGAACAAGAATTTATAGGTTATGATGCGTTAGAAGCAAATGTGAAAATCACAAGATATAGAAAAGTAACCTCAAAAAAAGATGGTAAAATGTATCAATTGGTGTTTAATTTAACTCCGTTTTATGCCGAAGGAGGAGGCCAAGTAGGTGATAAAGGCTATTTAAAAGACACGCATGGAGACGTGGTTTATATTTTAGATACCAAGAAAGAAAACAATGTAATTATTCACTTTGCTAAAAACTTACCTGACCATTTAACTGAAACTTTTAAAGCTGTAGTCGATGCAAAACAGCGCCAAAGAACTGAGGCTAATCATACTGCTACGCATTTATTACATCAGGCTTTAAGAGAAGTATTAGGAGATCATGTAGAGCAAAAAGGTAGTGCAGTACATTCTAAGTATTTAAGATTTGATTTTTCACATTTCTCTAAAATGACTGTTGAACAATTACGAGATGTTGAAAATTTTGTAAATGCACGTATAGACGGAAAATTACCTCTAGAGGAAAACAGAAATGTACCTATGGAACAAGCAATTGCTAATGGCGCAATGGCTTTATTTGGCGAAAAATATGGTGATACTGTTCGTACAATTCGTTTTGGACAATCTATGGAGTTGTGTGGTGGTACACATGTAAAAAACACAGGAGATATTTGGCATTTCAAAATTAGATCAGAAAGTGCTATTGCATCAGGGGTTAGACGTATTGAAGCTATTACAAACGATGCAGTGAAAGATTTTTATTTTGACACAAACAGAGCATATTTTGAAATTAGAGATTTGCTTAATAATGCAAAAGACCCTGTGAAAGCTGTCGCCGTTTTAAAAGACGAGAATAACGATTTAAAAAAGCAAATTGAAACCTTATTAAAAGACAAGGCAAAAAATATAAAAGGTGATTTAAAAAACGAATTGATTGAAATTAATGGTATTCAATTTTTAGCTAAACAATTAGATTTGGATGCCTCAGTCATGAAAGATTTGTGCTTTGAATTAGGTAGCGAATACAATAACCTGTTTTTGCTTTTTGCTGCCGAAAATGATGGAAAAGCATTGTTGTCTTGCTATATCTCAAAAGAATTAGTTGCTGAGAGGAATCTGAACGCTGGACAGGTAGTTAGAGAGTTAGGAAAACACATTCAAGGTGGTGGTGGAGGTCAACCTTTCTTTGCAACTGCTGGAGGAAAAAATCCGGATGGAATTAATGAAGCTTTAACTGAAGCAAAAAAATACATTCAGTAACTTGTCATTCCGTACTTGATGCGGAATCCACTATGAGACTACAAACGACTATACCACTTCAACCACAACAGCATAATCAAATAGATTATAACTCTAGTATCTTGCTGGTGGGTTCGTGTTTTGTAGAGAATATTGGTAACAAATTAGATTATTTTAAGTTTCAAAATCTTCAAAATCCATTTGGTGTTTTATTTCAACCTTTGGCTATTGAAAAGCTAATCACCAATACCATTAATGAAAAAGAATATACTGAAGACGATATTTTTTTTCATAACGAACAATGGCATTGTTATGATGCACACTCTAAATTAAGTCATGCTCCAAAAGAAGTTTTGTTAAATGATTTAAACAAAAGAATCAAAACAACAAAACAACAAATCAACGAATCAACACACATTGTAATTACATTAGGAACAGCTTGGGTTTACAGACATATTGAAACAGACGCTTTAGTAGGTAATTGTCATAAAGTACCTCAGAAGAAGTTTTTAAAAGAATTGCTTTCCGTTGATGAGATTGTAGAGTCTTTACAATCAATTGCCTCACTTCTAAGAAGCGTTAACAAAAAAGCATCTATTCTATTTACAGTATCTCCTATTCGTCACTTAAAAGACGGTTTTTTAGAGAATATGCAAAGCAAAGCACATTTAATTGCTGCAATTCACCAAGTTGTTGAGCCAAGAAATAATCTTCACTATTTTCCGTCGTATGAAATTATGATGGACGAGCTACGCGATTATCGTTTTTATACTGAAGATATGTTACATCCTAACCAAACAGCTGTCAATTATATTTGGGAGAAATTTCAAAATGTTTGGATTTCAAATGACGCTTTTCAAACTATGGAAGATGTAGATATTGTACAAAAAGGGATACAGCATAAACCTTTCAACCCAAATTCTGAAGCACATCTAAAGTTTCTTAAAAACTTAGAGCAGAAAAAAATGCTTCTTCAAAAAAAGCATTCTTACATAGTTTTTTAAGTTGTTTTAGCTCTAAACATCAAGAATTGAAGCGGTTATAAAATCACCCAAACCTACTATGATGTTTTAATAATTATGCTTTAAAACTTTTCATCTTTTTTAACGACTTCTTATCGAAAAAAAACTTTTTGAATTCTAAAATAGTATATCTTCGAACTGCTATTAATCAATTTTTAAAAGGCGTCAGGAATTTCTGTTTAATCAGATTATTACTGATGCTTTTTTTTATATAAAAAGTTACTTTTTTATCGTTTGTCGAAAAAATCTGCAAAAATTCTCAGTTGGTCTAGTTTAATCTTACACTAGTCGAAAAACACAACTAAGTTCTATTATTAAGTTTACATTTACATTGCTATTAATCAATATATTTGAAACGCTACAGACACTTGTTTACAAGAAGAAGTAGCGTTTCTTTTTTGTTTTTATTTTATTCCTTTATTCGATTAACTGTAAATGTTTTTTGTTGCTTTTCTTACTGTTTTAGTGTTTTAATCGAAAAAATAAGCATAATACTTCCGTTTATCTAGTATTCTATTAAAGTAATCGAAAAACATAAGAATGTTGTACTAATAAGGTTACATTTACACTGCTATTAATCAAATATTTGAAGCATTAGTTGACGTTCGTTTACGAAAAGATCTAATGCTTCTTTTTGTTTAAGAGTATACTGAAATAATGGCTTTGTTAAAAGCTACAACCTCTTCTATAGTTCCAGTACTAATTCTACACCAATCATAAAAAGGCGGAAAAGCACGACCAATCATGACACCTTTTTCTAGCATTTGTTTTCCTAAGGTATTTATGTCCCTTCCAGATTTAAAGAAGATAAAATTAGTGCTAGACTTTACATAAGGTAACTCTAAATGATCTAATGTTGCGTATATAAGTTGTTTTGCTTCTCTAGTTTTTTTAAGGGAAAATTTAAAGAACTCTTCATCTTTTAAAGCTTCTTTGGCACCTTCAATGGCGTATACGTTACTCATGGCAACTACATTGCGTCTAATGATTTGTGCTAATTCTGGTTTGGCTATCAAGTAGCCAATGCGCATCCCTGCCATTCCATAAACTTTAGAAAATGTTTTTGAGACAACCACATTCTCCCCTTTTTTAACCAATTCTATCATTGAAGGATAATTAGGGTCATCTATATACTCATAATAAGCTTCATCACTAAAAACAATTGTTTTTTTGCTAACTGAAGTGCAAAAATCTACAAGGGTATCAGCTGGTAATAATGTGGATGTTGGATTATTTGGGTTACACAAAAAAACCATTTTAGTTTTATTGGTAATTCTCTTTTCAATTTCTTGAAGGTCATAACCCATGTTTTTGTCAACAGGAACCCAATTAATATTTGCTCCCCACATTTCAGCATATTGCATCATGGCAAGAAAGGTCGGTTTTGCAGCAATGATTTCTCCTCCATCTGCAGTAAATGTGATACCAGCAATTTTTAATCCCTCAGTAGAGCCACCTGTAATAATAATTGATTCTTTACTTACACCATGTTTTGTTGCTAACATTTCAGCTAATTCATCGGCATATCCATAAGGGTATCTACAACCATCATCAAATGCTTTTTTAACAGCATTCCTAACACGTTCGGATGGCCCATAAGGATTCTCATTAGAACTTAATCTAATTGGATTACTAAGTTTTCGTGGGTTGAATTTTAGTTTTTCTTCTTTTGTTAAGGGTTTTATGGTCGTGAAACCATTTAAAAGGGTGAATCCACCAGCTAGAGCAGTAGTTCTTAGCCATTCTCTTCTATTGAGTTCCATTTGAATTAAAGTTGAAGGTTGCTAGCTAAGTTACTCATTTATAAATTAGTTCACAAAAGTTGACTTAATCTTTGCCAACCTCCTCCATTCATCGCCTCTATGCCATTTCGCTTTAAGATATTAGCTGCAGTTGCCGATCGCATACCACTAGCACAGCAAGTAATAACAGGCTTGTTCTGCTTCTTAATTTTTGCTATGTGATTATTGAGTGTTTGTAACGGAATATTCTTAGACCCAGAAATTGCTCCAATTGAATACTCTGCTTCTGTACGTACATCAAGTACTATTGCCTCTTTCGACATAAATTCTTCTACCATCTTTCTTTTGTTTTTAAATAAAAAATCAAAAAATCCCATAAATATTGTTTTTGCAAAGGACAGAAATAATAAACTATTAACATGTAACTTGTGTTACAGATTTTAGTATCTTCCATCATAATTTCTATAACAAATTTACAACTTTTGAAATACGAAACACGTAAAGACGAAATCATACAAACATCAGCAGTATTATTCCAAAAAAAAGGATATAGTGCTGTAACAATGCGTGATATTGCAAAAGCCATGGGGATTAAAGCTGCAAGCTTATACAACCATATTAAATCTAAACAAGAAATACTTTCAGAGATAATTATTTCTTTAGCAGAACAGTTTACCGAGCAAATGAAGATTATCAAAAATTCTGATGATAATAGCATTGATAAATTAAAACAAATTGTGGCTTTGCATGTTAATACAACTTCAAATAACCAATTTGGTATGGCATCTTTAAATAATGATTGGATGCACTTGGAAGCAGAATTAGAGTATTACTTGAAACTTAGAAAAAATTATGAAAACGATTTTCGAGGTATTATTGAGGAAGGTATTCAAGGCAGTGAGCTTATCAATGGAAATCCCGAAGTTATGCTATTCTCATTACTCTCAACCTTGCGATCTCTTTACATCTGGTTGCCAAAAAAAGAAGACTTAGATATTGAAAAATTTACAACTGAATTAAGTTTGGTACTCATTAACGGAATTAACAAATAGTTATCATTTTATTTTGTAAATTTGTAACTAAAACTAACAATTGTTAGTTTAATATTTTATCACAATATGGCAGATTTTTATAATATAAAAGTTGCAGATATATACAATGAAACAAAGGATACAGTTGTTTTAACTTTTGATATTCCTGAAAACTTAAAAGAAAAGTTTAAGTTTAAACAAGGTCAACATTTAACACTCCGAAAAGAAATTAATGGCGAGGATATTCGTCGAAATTATTCATTGTGTACAAGTCCAATTGATAACCAATGGAAAGTTGCAGTAAAAACAATTCGTGACGGTATATTCTCTAATTACGCTTTTAACGAATTAAAAAAAGGAGAAGAACTTCAAGTAATGCCGCCACATGGTGAGTTTTATGTAGAGATAGATAAAAATGTCTCTAACAATTATATTGCTTTTGCAGCTGGAAGTGGTATTACACCAATGCTGTCTATTATAAAAACACATTTACTATTAGAGCCTAAAAGCACTTTCAAGTTATTCTACTTGAATAGAATGGTAAAATCAATTATCTTTAAAGAAGAGTTAGAGCAGCTTAAAAATCAGTTTTTTGGACGTTTTCAAGTATTTTACTTTTTGACTAAAGAAAAGCGCGATATTCCATTTTTAAATGGTCGTTTTGATAAAGAAAAATTAGCAGTTTTAACAAAAACGTTTATTGATATTCCAGATACCAATCATGCATTTATCTGTGGACCTCAAGATATGATTTTCTTGATTAGAGACGAATTACAAGCAGCTGGACTGGATAAAGAAAAAATTCATTATGAACTATTCTTTTCAGGAAGTTCAGAAGAAGAAAACAAGCATATTGCGGAAGTTATTGATGAAAAAGCAGATGGTACTAAAGTAACCATCATCGATGGTGGTAAGGAATTCCATTTTGTAATGGATGGCGATTTTGATAATATTTTAGATGGAGCACTATCCGCAGGAGCAGATTTACCTTTTGCTTGTAAAGGTGGTGTTTGCAGTACATGTAAATGTAAAGTGTTGGAAGGTGAAGTAAAAATGAAAGTGAATTATGCACTTGAAGAAAAAGAAGTGGCACAAAACTTTGTATTAAGTTGTCAAGCTGTGCCTGTAACAGAAAAAGTAGTCGTAGATTTTGATGTATAAATTATGAGCGAAGCACAAATTAAAAGTTTAGAGGAGGAATTTGAAGCGCGTATAGCACGTGACGAAAAAATTGAACCTAAAGATTGGATGCCAGAAAAATATCGTAAAACACATATTAGGCAGATGTCTCAGCATGCGCATTCCGAAATTGTTGGAATGTTGCCAGAAGGAAATTGGATATCAAGAGCGCCTTCATTACGTCGTAAAGTTGCTTTATTGGCAAAAGTGCAAGATGAAGGTGGTCATGGTTTATACCTTTATAGTGCAACCGAAACACTTGGTATTACTAGAGATGAACTATTTGAGCAATTACATACAGGAAAAGCCAAATACTCAAGTATTTTTAACTACCCAGCATTAACTTGGGCAGATATTGGAGCCATTGGATGGTTAGTTGATGGTGCAGCAATTATAAATCAAGTAGCTCTTTGTGGAACGTCTTTTGGTCCTTATGCAAGGGCAATGGTTCGTATTTGTAAAGAAGAAAGCTTTCATCAACGTCAGGGTTACGAAATCACTTTAAAATTAGCTCAAGGAACACCAGAACAAAAGGCAATGGCTCAAGATGCGTTAAATAGGTTTTGGTGGCCATCATTAATGATGTTTGGTCCAGCTGATGCTGATTCTCCAAATACTGAGCAATCCATGAAGTGGAAATTAAAGCGTAAAACTAATGATGAGTTACGTCAACAATTTATTGACCAAACTGTACCACAAGCTGAGTTAATAGGATTAACTATTCCAGACCCAGAATTAAAATGGAATGAAGAAAAAGGAGGCTATGACTCTGGTGAGATTGATTGGGACGAGTTTTGGCAAGTAGTAAAAGGCCATGGTCCATGTAATAAAGAACGAATGAAAGCAAGAGTGTCTGCATGGGAAAATGGAGAATGGGTTCGTGATGCCGCTTTAGCTCACGCTGAAAAACGACAAGAAAAAAAATTAAATAAGGCAGTTTAGATATGAAAAAAGAATGGCCTCTTTGGGAAGTCTTCGTAAGAAGTAAAAACGGATTAGAACATCGACATTTTGGAAGTCTTCATGCAGCAGATGCTGAAATGGCTTTGGAAAATGCACGTGATGTTTACACAAGAAGAAACGAAGGTGTAAGTATTTGGGTAGTTGAATCTAAAAATATAACGGCTTCAAATCCTGAGCATAATGCCGAATTATTCGAGCCAGCTCAAGATAAAGTATATCGTCACCCAACATTTTACGATTTACCAGACGAAATTAAACACATGTAAATTATGAATACTAATTTATATAATTACTTATTAGGGATTGCGGACAATAGTTTAATTCTTGGTCAGCGTCTAGGTGAGTTATGTGGTCATGGACCTTCATTGGAAACAGATATCGCTTTGACTAATATTTCTTTGGATTTATTTGGACAAGTTAGAAGCTATTATCAATATGCTGCAAAAGTTGTTGGAGATAATCGCGATGAAGATACCATTGCAATGATGCGACCAGAACGAGAGTATGTTAGTGTATTATTAGTAGAACAACCTAATACAGATTTTGGATATGTTATAGCACGTCAGTTTTTGTTTGATGTCTATCATTATATGTTCTTGACTGAGCTACAAAGCAGTAAAGATGAAACATTAGCAGCAATTGCTAAAAAATCCATAAAAGAAGTGTCGTATCATGTACGTTTTTCTTCTGATTGGATTAAGCGTCTTGGAGATGGAACAGAAGAAAGTCATAAACGAATTCAAAATGCCATAAACGACCTTTGGACATATACAGATGAATTGTTCCATCAAACAGAAGCAGATAAAGAAATGATTAATGAAGGTGTTGGAGTTGATACATCTAAACTTAAAGAGCAATATTATAAGCATGTATCTGAAGTGTTGAATGAAGCTACTTTAGTAGTTCCTGACTTAAAGTATTTTCAAAAAGGAGGAAAACAGGGTGTGCATACAGAGCACATGGGATATATTTTAGCCGAATTACAATATATGCAAAGAGCATATCCAAACATGTCTTGGTAAATAAATAAATAAGCCAATGATTGAGCATGCTGATATTGATACAGAATTAATTCCTATTCTAGACAAAGTTTCTGACCCAGAAATACCTGTGTTAACTATTTTAGATATGGGAGTAGTGCGTTATGCAAAGCTTGTTGATGATTTAGTTTTTATAAAAATAACACCAACCTATAGTGGCTGTCCCGCTATGGATGTAATTGCAGATGATATAACAACTGCGTTTAAAAAAGCTGGTTACAATGTAAATATAGACTTGATATTAACTCCAGCTTGGACAACCGACTGGATTTCAGAAGAAGGAAGAGATGCACTTGAAAAATATGGTATTGCACCACCTTTGGAAGCCGACGCCGATAAAGAAGCATTATTAGGTAATAAAAGAATAGTGAAGTGTACCAATTGTGGTTCACATAATACAAAATTAGTAAGTCAATTTGGTTCAACAGCTTGTAAAGCATTATTTCAATGTGAAGATTGTCAAGAGCCTTTTGATTATTTTAAATGTCTTAAGTAGAATAACAGAAAATAAGGTATGAGCAATTCAATTCTATTAAAAATTGAAAACCAAATCGCATTTATAACACTCAACAGGCCAGAAGTGTTTAATAGCTTTAATCGAGAAATGGCTTTAAGCTTACAAAGCATTCTTGATGATTGTAAAACAAATGATGAGGTTAGGGCTATTGTAATAACTGGTGGAGGGAAAGCATTTTGCGCTGGACAAGACTTAAAAGAGGTCACATCACCAGAGTTGAATCCTGGATTCAAGAAAATCCTTGAAGAACATTACAATCCAATAATTCTTCGGATAAGAAACATTGAAAAGCCAATCATTGCAGCTGTCAATGGTGTTGCCGCTGGAGCAGGAGCAAATATTGCTCTAGCATGTGATATTGTGGTGGCAAATCAAAAAGCACATTTCATACAAGCCTTTAGCCTTATAGGATTAATTCCAGATAGTGCTGGGACATTCTTTTTACCACGATTAATTGGATTTCAAAAAGCCACAGCCTTAGCTATGTTAGGAAACAAAATAAGTGCTGAAGAAGCTGAACGCTTAGGTATGATTTATAAGTTTGTGCCTTCTGAAGAGTTTGAAGAAACCACGCAAAGAATTGCTCTAAAATTAGCCAATATGCCAACTAAGGCATTAGGATTAATTAAGAAAACGTTTAATCAATCGTTAACTAATTCTTTAGAAGAGCAATTAGCACTAGAGTCAAAACATCAAATTGAAGCAGCTGGAACAGAAGATTATGCAGAAGGAGTTGCGGCATTTATAGAAAAGAGAACGCCAAAGTTTAAAGGAAAATAAATCAAATGTCACCCTGAGCGCAGTCGAAGGGTCTGTAAAATGAACAAAGAATTTCTCATACAAGTACACAATCGTGTGAAACCATACATTCACAAAACACCTGTGTTATCCTCGCAATTAATAAATGAGATAGCAGGATGTAACGTGTTTTTTAAGTGCGAGAATTTTCAAAAAATGGGAGCATTCAAAATGCGTGGAGCAGCAAATGCCATTTTAAATTTATCTGTAGAAGATAGAAATAAAGGCGTTGTCACTCATTCCTCTGGTAATTTCGCTCAAGCTTTGTCATTAGCGGCTAATAAAATTGGAGTTGAAGCCTATATTGTGATGCCCGAAAATGCACCTCAAGTAAAGAAGAATGCTGTAAAAGGGTATAAAGGAAATATCATAGAAAGCGAATCTACACCAATTGCTCGTGAGCAAATGGCAGAAAAAGTAAAGCAAGAAACAGGAGCAACTTTTATTCATCCTTCAAATGATGATGATGTGATTCATGGTCAAGGAACCGTAGCCATTGAATTATTAGAAGAAGAACCACAACTCGATTATATATTTACTCCTGTTGGAGGAGGCGGACTCATAGCAGGAACAGCTTTGGCTGCTAAATATTTTTCGAATAAATGTAAAGTAATTGGTGGCGAGCCAAAGAATGCAGATGATGCATTTCGTTCAAAGTTATCGGGAAAAATTGAATACAATGAAAAAGTAAATACTATTGCTGACGGTTTACGAACATTTTTAGGAGATCGGAATTTCCCAATTATTATGAATGATGTAGAGCGGATTATTTTGGTAGAAGAAGATGAAATCGTTCATGCCATGAAATTGGTTTGGGAGCGAATGAAAATTATTATTGAACCTTCAAGTGCTGTCGCATTTGCAGCACTATTAAAAGAAAAAGAACAATTTAAAAATAAAGATGTCGGAATTATTATTTCTGGCGGAAATGTAGATGTAACTAATCTGCCATTTTAATTGGATGTCACCTTGAGAGCTGTCGAAAGGTCTCATCAAAATATAGAATTATGAACGTAGGAATTATCGGTTCTGGAACAATGGGAAGTGGTATCGCACAAGTCGCTGCAACTTCTAGTTGTAAAGTGAAATTATACGATACAAATCAAGCAGCATTGGATAAAGCTAAGGCTGCATTGGATAAAATATTGAACCGACTTATTGAAAAAGATCAAATTGATGAAGCAGAGAAGAATAGAATTCAAAGTAATATTGAGTATGTCGACAGCTTAAAAAGCTTATCTGATTCTGACTTAACCATTGAAGCTATTATTGAAAGCTTGGAGATTAAGAAACAGGTCTTTTCAGAATTAGAAGGCTATGTGTCAGACGATTGTATTATTGCTTCTAACACATCAAGTTTGTCTATTGCTTCTATTGCATCCTCATTGCAAAACCCAGAGCGTTGTATAGGTATTCATTTTTTCAATCCAGCCCCTTTAATGAAGCTAGTTGAGGTGGTTCCAGCGATTCAAACATCAAAAGGAACATTAGATAAATCTGTTCAAATAATTAAAGATTGGAAAAAAACAGTTGCTTTAGCTAAGGATACTCCAGGGTTTATTGTCAATCGTGTGGCTCGACCGTTTTATGGAGAATCATTAAGGATTTATGAAGAGGGAATAGCTGATTTTGTAACAATAGATTGGAGTTTAAAGGAACTTGGAGGTTTTAGAATGGGACCTTTCGAGTTAATGGATTTTATAGGAAACGATGTCAATTACACAGTAACTGAAACAGTATTTACTGCTTTCTATTTCGACCCAAGATACAAGCCTGCATTCACACAAAAACGTTTTGCTGAGGCTGGTTATTTAGGAAGAAAATCTGGAAAAGGCTATTACGATTACGATGAAGGAGCAACTAAACCAAAACCAAAAGAAGACAATAATCTAGCGCAAAAAATATTTGACAGAGTTTTAGTAATGCTTATTAACGAAGCTGCGGATGCTTTATTTTTAAATATCGCATCAGCAGAAGATATTGATAAAGCAATGACCAAAGGAGTTAATTATCCAAAAGGTTTATTGGCCTGGGCTGACGACATAGGTATAGATTGGTGTGTGTCAAAAATGGATAAATTGTACGATGAGTATCATGAGGATAGATATCGTTGTAGTCCATTATTGCGAAAAATGAATAAAGAAAATAAAACATTCTTTTAATGAAGAGTGAAGCTATTCCACATAAAATGTTATCGTTAGATGCTTTCAGTCAGTGGATGGGAATTGAGATTTTAGAATGTGAAATAGGTCGTTGTAGAGTAGCATTGACTGTAAGAAAAGAAATGTTGAACAGCATGTTTAAGGCACATGGAGCTATTAGTTATGCATTGGCAGACACAGCTTTTGGCTTTGCGGCTAATACACATGGTAAATATGCTGTATCCATAGAAACAAGTATAAATCACATTGAAGCATTAAACGAAGGAGATTATTTAGTTGCCGAATCAGTGATTGAAAAAGTAAATAATAAATTAGGCTTCAATGTGATTGAAGTCAAACGAGGCGATGAACTAGTAGCACTTTTTAAAGGTGTGGTGTATCGCACTCAAAAAGATTGGGAAGAACAATGAAAGAAGCATATATAATAGATGGAATTAGAACACCAATAGGAAGTTATAAAGGAACACTATCTGCTGTTCGTACTGACGATTTAGGAGCATTAGTGATTAAAGAAGTTGTAAAACGAAACCCAAATATTCCAAAAGAGGCATACGACGATGTTATTATGGGTTGTGCTAATCAAGCAGGAGAAGATAACCGTAATGTAGCAAGAATGGCATCTTTATTAGCAGGATTGCCATATACAGTTCCAGGAGAAACAGTTAATAGACTTTGTAGTTCAGGTTTATCAGCCATTATTCATGCCAATCGTGCGATTAAAGCAGGCGATGGAGATGTGTTTATTGCTGGTGGAGTGGAAAATATGACACGTGGTCCTTATGTAATTGCTAAGCCATCGAGTGCATTTGGTAACGATTCTAAAATGTACGATTCTAGTTTTGGATGGCGATTCATTAATCCAAGAATGCATGAGATGTATGGTACAGATGGCATGGGGAATACAGCAGAAAATTTAGTTGAAAAATATAATATCTCACGAGAAGACCAAGATGCGTTTGCCTATTGGAGTCAAATGAAAGCAACTAAAGCACAAGAAAATGGTCGAATGGATAAAGAGATAGTGAGTGTAGAAATTCCACAACGAAAGAAAAATCCAATAATTTTATCAAAAGATGAGTTTGTAAAACCTAATACGACAAGAGAGGTTTTGGCAAAATTGCGTCCAGCTTTTAAGAAAGAAGGAGGTAGTGTCACAGCAGGAAATTCATCAGGATTAAACGATGGTGCAGCTGCTACTATTATAGCTTCTGAAGAAGCGGTTAAAAAATATAACTTAAAACCATTAGCACGAATTGTAAGTTCAGCTGTGGTTGGTGTAGAACCAAGAATCATGGGAATAGGTCCAGTTCAAGCGTCTAATAAAGCGTTAGAAAAAGCAGGTTTAACAATGAACGACATGAGTGTTATTGAGCTTAATGAAGCTTTCGCAGCACAGGCATTGGCTTGTACAAGAGCTTGGGGTATAGCTGATAATGACCCTAGATTAAACCCAAATGGAGGCTCAATTGCGATTGGCCATCCATTAGGTGTTACAGGTTCAAGAATTGCACTTTCAGCAGCTTTAGAGTTGCAAGAACAGCAAAAACAATATGCATTAATAACCATGTGTATTGGTGTTGGACAAGGTTATGCAGCAATAATTGAAAGAGTTTAAAATGAAAATATTAGTCATAGGAGGAAGCGGAACCATTGGTAAAAAAGTCAATGTAGTTTGCTCCGATTTAGTTGAAGATTCATACGAGAAGTATAAAGACTATTTTCCTGGTAATACGCCTGTGCCAATGCATAAAATTGTAGATGGTTATGTGAAGTGCGTCGAAGGTAAAATAAACGGAAGAATATTAAGAATAATGGCATAACATTATGAAAAAAATACAACATTATATAACTGGACAATGGTTAGAAGGAACAGATGAAGGGATTCCTGTATTCGATGCAATTACAGGAGAACTCATAGCCAATTCCGCTGTTGAAGGTCTAAACGTTTCAGATGCTTTACAATATGGTAGAAATAAAGGCGATACATTGCGAAAAATGACCTTTCAGGAGCGTGGTAATATAATTAAAAAATTAGCATTATACCTAACTAAAAAGAAAGATGCCTTTTACGAGTTAAGTTATAGAACTGGAGCAACTAAGGTAGATAGTTGGATTGATATTGAAGGAGGTTTTGGAAACTTGTTTGCTAATGCATCGTTGCGAAAATTATTCCCTAATCAGTCCTATCATGTTGAAGGCGATGCAATCGATTTGTCTCGTGGTGGACGCTTCATGGCGCATCATATCATGGTGCCTAAAAAAGGAATCGCTGTTCATATAAACGCATTTAATTTCCCTGTTTGGGGAATGCTAGAAAAATGTGCAGTTAACTGGATGGCTGGAGTTCCTGCATTAGTATTACCTGCTCCTTCATCGTCTTATTTGGCTGAAGCTGTGGCGCGAGAAATTATTAATTCAGGCATTTTACCAGAAGGTGCTTTACAAATCATCAACGGAACAGTTAAAACCATTTTAGATACGGTTGAGTCTCAAGATGTAGTCACATTTACAGGTTCAGCTTCAACAGGTCGACTATTAAAAGCACATCCTAGAATTATTCAAGAGGCTGTGCCTTTTACAATGGAAGCCGATTCGTTAAATGCGTCTATATTGGGTGAAGATGCGGTTCCTGGAACACCAGAATTCGATATTTTTATCAAGGAAGTTCGAAAAGAAATGACAGTGAAAGCTGGACAAAAGTGTACAGCGATTAGAAGAATTATTGTTCCTGAAAATTTGGTTGAGGATGTTCAAATAGCACTTGGAAATGCGCTTGATAAAGTTACAATAGGAGACCCAAGACTCAAAGAAGTTAGAATGGGTTCTCTGATTAGCAAACAACAAGTTGAGGAAGTTCGTAATAGTGTTTCTGATATTGCCAAAAAGGCTAAAATCGTCTATGGAAATCTTGATAAGATTGAAACCATTGGAGCAGATGCTAAAAAAGGAGCTTTTATTAGTCCTATTTTATTAAGAGAAGATCATCCATTTGATAATTTATCGGTTCATGAACGTGAAGCCTTTGGCCCAGTAAGTACTATAATGCCTTATAAAACACTAGAAGAAGCTGTTACTTTATCTCAAATGGGGAAAGGCTCTTTGGTATCTTCAATCATTACGAATAACGATAGCATTGCTAAAGATTATGTTGTCAATGCAGCAAGTCATCATGGACGTATTTTAGTGTTGAACAGAGAAAACGCAAAAGAAAGCACAGGTCATGGTTCACCTTTACCAACTTTAGTTCATGGTGGTCCTGGTCGAGCTGGAGGTGGTGAAGAAATGGGTGGAATGCGAGGTGTCAAACACTACTTACAACGAACGGCAATTCAAGGAAGTCCTACAACCTTAACTGAAATCACAGGTATTTATCAGCCAGGAGGTGCTTATAAAGAAGCAGAACAACATCCTTTTAAATATCATTGGGAAGACATTCAACCTGGAATGTCAATGAAAACTCATAAGCGTACGTTAACAGATTCAGATATAATAAATTTCTCAAATCTTACTTGGGATCACTTTTATGCTCATACAGATATTACATCGTTAGATGGAAGTATTTTTGAAAAACGAACTGCTCATGGCTATTTCATTCTAGCAGCTGCAGCTGGATTGTTTGTATATCCTAACAAAGGTCCTGTGTCTGCCAATTATGGATTGGAAGAATGTAGATTCCTTAGACCACTTTATCATAATGACACTATTTATGTGCGATTAACGTGTAAACAGAAAATTGACAGAGATGTTAATGGTGCTGAACATCCAAGCGGTATTGTAAAGTGGTTTGCTGAGGTTTTTGATGCTCATGATGAACTAGTAGCTGTGGCAACTGTATTAACAATGGTTCAGAAGAAACAAGATGTTTTTGTAGAGATGACTAATGATAAAATCCTAGAATGCTTGGCGAAATTATCAGCAGAATCCAAACCAAAATGGGGAACAATGTCTCCTCAACATATGCTAGAACACCTTGAATATACGTACAAAATTGCGTCTGGTCAAAATCAAAATTTTGAAATAAATACACCTGAAAAAATACTAGATAAAGTGCACAATTCACTTTATAATTATCATAAAATGCCAAGAGAACATATGTTCCCTCTAGCGGAAGAATCTAAAATAAATGAATTAAAGCATAAAGATTTAGAAGAGGCTAAATTAAAAATGCTTGAAAGCAGACAAGAATATCTCGATTTCTTTAAAGAAAATCCCGATGCGGTATTAAAAAATACTGTCTTTGGAGAAATGAATAGATATGAATGGTATTTATTAGATAGGAAACACCTTAACCATCATTTCGAACAATTTGGACTTATATAAGCTATGGAACCATACGTAAAACAAACTATTAAAAACGGAGTTGGATATATTGAATTTTTTCATCCTTCACATAATTCCTTGCCTTCAAATATTTTGTCAGAACTAGCAAGAACTATAAAAAAAGCAGGAGACGATTCTAATATCAAAGTATTAGTATTAAAAAGTGGAGGCGATAGAACGTTTTGTGCAGGTGCAAGTTTTGAAGAATTAGTAGCTATCAATGATGAAGAAACTGGGAAAGAATTTTTCTCAGGATTTGCTAATGCTATTAATGCCATGCGAAAATGTCCAAAATTTATTATTGGTCGTATTCAAGGCAAAACAGTAGGTGGAGGAGTTGGGTTAGCATCTGCAACCGATTATTGCATGGCAACAAAATTTGCTTCCATAAAACTGAGCGAATTAAATGTTGGCATTGGACCTTTTGTAGTTGGCCCAGCTGTACAACGAAAATTAGGATTAAGTGCTATGTCACAAATAGCCATTGATGCTAATAGTTTTTATTCAGCAGAATGGTCAAAAGAGAAAGGGCTTTATACAAAAGTATTTGATTCTACGGAAGAATTAGATGAAGCAGTAGTAGCTTTCGCTGAAAGCTTATGTAATTATAACCCAAAAGCTATGAGTGAAATGAAGACGATGTTTTGGAGAGGAACTGAAGATTGGGATCAACTACTAATTCAACGTGCTAAAATAAGTGGAAGATTAGTGCTAAGTAATTTTACAAAAGATACATTAAGACAATACAAATGATTTACAGTTTTAAAGGATACATACCAGTAGTTCACGAAAGTAGTTTTGTGCATCCTTTGGCTGCAGTTACTGGCAATGTCATCATTGGCAAAAACTGTTACATAGGTCCTGGAGCTGCTATTCGTGGAGATTGGGGGCAAATCATTCTGGAAGATGGTGTAAATGTTCAAGAAAACTGTACAGTACACATGTTTCCAGGTAAATCAATCACACTTAAAGAAAGCGCACATATTGGTCATGGAGCAATAATTCATGGAGCCAATATTGGCAGAAATGTATTAGTTGGAATGAACACAGTTATTATGGATGATGCCGAAATTGGTGACGAGAGTATTATTGGAGCCATGGCATTTGTAAAAGCTGAATCCATTATTCCTAACCGAAGTTTAGTGGTTGGCAATCCAGCAAAAGTTGTAAAACAAGTGACAGACGAAATGATTGACTGGAAAACCAAAGGCACAAAATTGTATCAACAATTGCCAAAGGAATGCCATGAAAGTTTAAAAGAGGTTAAGCCTTTACAAGAGGTTCCTGAGAGCATGAAAATACAAGAAGGTGTTTATGACACGCTCCGAGATTTCATGAAGAAATAATATTTAAAAACTAACAAACATTAGTTCATATAATGTCAAGATTTGAATTTAAAATGCCCAAACTGGGAGAAAGTATTACTGAAGCAGCCATTATTACTTGGTTCAAAAATGTTGGTGATACCGTTGAGCAAGATGAGATGCTTTTAGAGGTCGCTACAGATAAAGTAGATTCTGAAGTACCTTCAACAGTATCAGGTGTAGTCGAAGAAATTTTATTCAAAGCCAATGAAGTTATAAAAATTGGCGATACTATTGCCATAATTCAAACGGATGGAAAGGTTGTTCAAACAAAAAAGATCGAAAAGAAAAAACCTGAGCATGTAAAATTTAATCAAGTTGTTCAGAAAAAGTTTTTTAAAGGTAATTTAACTGAAGCTGAAAGTAAGCTTGTTGATTTGCCTATGGCTGGATTAAACAATAACACCTTCTTTTCACCGCTTATTATCGCAATTGCTAAAGAGCAGCATATCAGTTTTGAGGAATTAGCTCGAATTCCTGCTACAGGTAATGATGGACGTTTACGCAAAAGCGATGTGTTTCAATACATAAAAGAAGGTAGACCTTATAAATTTGTACAACCAAGTGTGACACAAGACTCAACCGCTTATCGCATTCCTCAGCCAAACTTAGATAAAGGCACAGGAAAGATTGTAAAAATGGACAGGATGCGCCAGATGATAGCGGACCGAATGGTGTATTCAAAACATACCTCACCTCATGTGACTGCCTACGTTGAAGCCGATTTAACCGACTTGGTTGCATGGAGAAATGCAAATAAAATCGCGTTTCAAGAAAAGCATAATTGTAAACTAACGTTTACACCATTATTTGTCGAAGCTGTCGCAAAAGCTGTTAAAGATTTCCCGATGATTAATGTCTCTGTCGATGGTGAAAATATCATTGTCAAAGAACATATTAATATTGGAATGGCAACAGCGTTACCAAGCGGAAATTTGATTGTACCAGTGGTTAAAGACGCAGACAAAAAGAGTTTAAAAGAATTGGCAGCTGATGTCAATAAATTATCAGCAAAAGCTAGAGACAATAAGTTAAATCCAGAAGATATTAAAGGAAGCACTTTCACGATTTCAAATGTTGGAACCTTTGGAAGTGTTATGGGAACACCCATTATTAATCAACCAGAAGTGGCCATATTGGCCATGGGAATTATTAAAAAGCGCCCAGAAGTTATAGAAACCGAAAAAGGTGACGAAATAGCTATTAGAAGTATGATGTATTTGTCATTATCATTTGACCACAGAGTTGTCGATGGTTATTTAGGAGGAAGTTTTGTGCGTCGTGTAGCTGATTATTTAGAAAAATTTGATGTAAATAGAAAAATATAAAGTGTCATTCTGTGCTTAATATGGAATCCACAATAGAAGTATAATATTATGAAACATAACATTTCAATAAAAAGAGTAGAAAAATCTAAGGTTAATGACTTAGACTTTGATAATATTCCACTAGGAAGAACTTTTACTGACCATATGTTTATTTGTGATTATGTGAATGGACAATGGATGAACCCTAGAGTAGAACCATTGCATTTAATCCCAACACATCCAGCAGCTATGGCTTTACATTATGGTCAAGCCATTTTTGAAGGAATGAAAGCAACTTTAGATACTGAAGGGACTCCAATGTTGTTCAGACCAAAAAAGAATGCAAAAAGATTAAACTTAAGTGCTGACAGAATGGGAATGCCAAATTTCCCTGAAGAGCTATTTGTTGAAGGATTAAAGCAATTAGTAGCTGTTGAGCAACCTTGGATTCCGCCTCAGGCAGGAAGTGCTTTATATTTAAGGCCTTTTATGTATGCAGACGAACCTTTTATTGGCATGCGAGCAGCAACAAGTTTTAAATTTATCATTATTGCATCTCCTTCAGGACCATTCTTTACTAAAAGAATAAAGCTATATGCCGAAACTAAATACATTCGTGCAGCAGAGGGAGGAACTGGAGAAGCCAAAGCAGCAGGAAATTATGCTGCTGCCATTCGTCCGACAGAACTAGCAAAAGCTAAAGGTTATGACCAGGTATTATGGCTTGATGCCATAGAACACAAATACATTCAGGAAGTTGGAACTATGAATATTTTCTTCAAAATTGATGGAAAATTTGTAACACCTAAACGTGATGGAGCAATTTTAGATGGTATTACAAGAATGAGTGTCATTGATTTGTTAAGACACAAAGGATTTGAAGTCACCGAAAGACCAATTAGCATTAATGAGATTCAAGAAGCATCTAAAAATGGAATGTTGGAAGAGGCCTTTGGTACTGGAACAGCAGTTGGAATTGCTTATATACAAGAAATAGGATTTAGTGAGGAAACGATTCATGTTTCTGATGAAAGTCCTGTTGGATTAGATGTGAATGACACATTAAACGGAATTAAAACAGGAAAAATTGAGGATACTTTTAACTGGATGGTTAAAATTGAAAAAGAGTTGGTTTAATGAACAAAGAAACACTTAAAAAAGCATTTTCAAAGCTCTGTACAGCAAAAGCAATGACCGAATTATATGAAGCCAATTTTAAGCAGGTTTCAAAATACGTGCATGCAACATCTAGAGGGCATGAAGCAATCCAAATAGCTTTAGGGTTACAATTATTACCTCAAGATTATGCGTTTCCATATTATAGAGATGACGCTATGTTGTTGTCGTTTGGATTGGAACCTTATGATTTAATGCTACAACTTATGGCAAAGTATGATGACCCTTTTTCTGGTGGAAGAACATACTATTGTCATCCAAGTTTAAAAGATGATGATAAGCCAAAAATTCCTCATCAATCGTCAGCTACTGGAATGCAAGCCATTCCTGCAACAGGAGTTGCTATGGGAATGCAGTATAAAGAGTTGCAAGGCTTAGATGATAAAACATTAAAGGATCTACCTTTAGTGGTATGTTCACTTGGTGATGCTTCAGTAACCGAAGGCGAAATAGCTGAGGCTTTCCAAATGGCAGCCTTAAAGCAAATGCCAATTTTATATTTGGTACAAGATAACGGTTGGGATATTTCCGCAAATGCAGCAGAAACCAGAGCTCAAAATGCTTATGAGTATGCTCAAGGATTTCATGGACTGGATGCTATTACTATCGATGGTGCTAATTTCATGGAAAGTTATGAAGCTATTGAAAAGGTAATTAAAACTATTCGTACAGAACGCAGACCATTTTTAGTACATGCTAAAGTACCTTTATTGAATCACCATACTTCTGGCGTTCGAATGGAATGGTATCGCGACGATATAGAGGAAGCACGTTCA
>Ga0316204_10005058_pt1 | contig 22497 bp, 18 predicted proteins | sample 6monrhotite_MG_2_FD_205661 | JGI IMG/M metagenome (GOLD analysis project Ga0316204, IMG submission 205661) | Microbial mat bacterial communities from mineral coupon in-situ incubated in ocean water Damariscotta River, Maine, United States -... | ecosystem: Environmental > Aquatic > Marine >... | reverse complement strand
CCAAACATGGCATTAAGCTGTATTAACACCATTAATGCCAATGCTGCCATTAAACCATTAGACATACCTGCTGTTATTGGCAACATGCCTTCAGAAAATGCCCCACCATGTTTTGAAGCAAGCATACCAAATAACATGGGTGCAGAAAATAAAGTATTGGTTCTTGAAGCTAATCCAGCTTTGCCTGCACTTGTAGGAACATCACCTTCTTTTAAGCCTAATACAACTTTTTGATTTGGCCAAATAATTAACCAAACATTTAACATCATGAAGGTGCCTAAAGTAGCCCCTACTAAAATATAACCAGATAAACTCTTACCTAAAAGTCCTAGTAAAACCACACCAGTAATAAATGTAAACATAGCAGCCCAACGGAACCACCATAAAGCCCTGGTGGCTAATTTAGCTTTTACATCAGGTAAAGCATCTTTGCTGGCCTCTTTAAAATATTCACCTTGTACAAAATTAAAATAATACAATAAGCCTATCCAAGTAATACCAAATAAAACATGGCCCCAACGAAATAAAATATCTATCAAAATGTTACTCATAGTTCTCCCTCAAGAAGTGATTTAGTGTCTCTGCTAAGATGGCCGTATTGTTGACCAGTTGATTTGTAAGCATACATTAACAGACAAAATTAGTCAATTTCAATCGCTCATATCCACTCCTATGCTATAACATTATAATTTGTATAAATGATTCTTATTCGTAAATAAAACTGTGGTAAAATTTACATAATTAATTTAATAATTACCTATTTTAAAAATTTTAAACATATCATGATTAAAACTTCTAAAGGCTCTTGTTTATGCAATCAAGTCCAATTTGAGATTGACTTGCCAACCAAATGGGTGTCTCATTGTCATTGTAGCTTGTGCCGGAAAGCCCATGGAGCTGGATATGTTACTTGGCTTGGCGTTGAAGATAATCATTTCAGGTTATTATCTGATGCAGCCCTTATCCAGTGGTATCAATCTAGCAGCCCTGCTAAAAGAGGTTTTTGTAAAAACTGTGGCAGTACGCTATTTTTTAAATCGGCAAAATGGCCAAGAGAAACGCACATAGTATTGGCAAATATGAATATGCCAATTGACAAGGCTCCAGCTGCTAATGTTAATTTCTCATCACATGTGGACTGGATGCCCATTGATAAAACCATAGTGACAAAAAACTGATGAAACAACTAGAAAAATTCAATCAAAACTACCCTATTCAAATTAAAATCCCCGTACAATGGGGCGATATGGATGCATTCAACCATGTCAATAATGCCATGTATTTTAAATATTTTGAATCGGTTCGTATTGCGTATTTTGAAAAATTAGGAGTCATGGGCAAAGACTCACAAAACAATGTTGCACCCATATTAGCTGAAACCAGTTGTCGATTCAAATACCCCTTAAATTTTCCAGACACAATATTAGTAGGATCGAGTGTGATAGAAAATCATTCTCACGGCTTTTTGATGGAGTATGGCATCTATAGTCAGCACTTAAAAAAAATATGTTCAATAGGCACTGGCAGAATTGTTATGCTAAATTATTCAACCCATGCCAAAGTAAAAGTAGATGACGAGTTGATCAACAAAATCGCCAGCATACAAAATCAATGAATTCAGTTTGACTAGTATATAATAACTACTCCATTCCTGGAAAGGAACTGACTTTCTTCACTTTCAAATCTGCAAAAGAACTGACCACTTGTACTTTGAAATCAGGAAAACTGTCTACTTTTTTCCATTGTCCACAATTACTAGGAAAAGAACTGACAAATTCTACATTGATATCTGGAAAGGAACTGACATATTCAATTGTTAAATCTGGAAATGAATCAACAAATTGCACATTACCATAAAGATTGAATCCTTTTTTACGGCAACTTGGCTTTGAGTTACTACTTTTTGTTTTACTAGATTTTGAGCTCGATTTTGATGACCCATTGTAAGCATAATTTGATTGACTTGAACTTGAAGTTGTAGCCGATGAAAAAGAATCTAGAGAGATGGCAAATATTAATGTCACCACAATGACTGCAATTATTTTAATTTGATCTGGATTCATTTACTCTTACCTTTTATGTGTTATATTTTTATTATACACATATTTCAAAATAAAATGCAATTAACCAGTCTTAAAGGTATTGGCAATAAAACGGCTGAAAAATTAGCTACGCTTGGAATCATACAAGTGATTGATTTATTATTTCATCTGCCTCTTCGCTATCAAGACAAAACAAAAATCACCTCCATGGCTGATTTGTCTTTTGGCCAAACAGCATTGATTGAAGGAAAAATCATTAAAAACTATTTAATCAATTCAAGAAAACCTATGTTGGTTTGCGAAATAGATGATGGAACAGATACAATTGCTTTAAAGTTCTTTAATTTCTTTTATTCGCAGCGTGCAAAAATGATAACAGATAGCAATATTAGAGCCTTTGGGGAAGTCCGACATGGCAAGTATATGAAAGAAATTTTACATCCTGAATACCAACATTTTGATAAACCTTTGCCATTAGAAGATTCACTAACGGCAATCTATCCTAAATCCGAAGGCATTAATCAAAGTACGATTCAAAAAGCCATAAATCAAGTCATTAATTTGTTAATCAAAGATGACATTCAAGTTGAAGAATTTTTACCAGATTCCATTTTAAAAATGCATCAATTACCTACTTTAAAAAAAGCATTGATTTATGTGCACAAACCACCATCAAATGCTGATACTAATGCACTACTTTCCAGCAATCATAAGACTCAACATCGCTTGATTTTAGAAGAACTATTAGCACATTTATTGGCCATGAAACAAATTAAACAGCAGGCAAAAACTCTCTATGCGCCTGAATTACCTATCAGTTTAAACACAATAATTAATTTCAAAAATCAACTACCTTTTGCTTTAACCAATGCCCAAGACAGAGTTGTTCACGAAATATTTAGCGACATAGCAAAAAACCACCCTATGCAACGACTCGTTCAAGGTGATGTTGGTAGCGGCAAAACAGTAGTCGCGGCGATGGCAATACAAGCAGCCTTTCATCAAAACCATCAATCAGCCATGATGGCGCCAACAGAAATTTTAGCCGAACAACATTATAAAACCCTATGTACTTGGTTTGATGAGAAGGACATCGTCTTTTTATCTGGAGCGATTAAAGGCAAACAACGACGTTTAGTTTTAGAAAAAATCAAGAATGGTATAAAAGTTATCATTGGCACTCATGCATTATTTCAAGATGATGTCGAATTCAACGCGTTGGGGATTGTTATTATTGATGAGCAACACCGTTTTGGCGTGCATCAAAGATTAGCCTTGAGAAATAAAGGACAGATTGAAAAATTACAACCACATATGCTAATCATGACAGCCACCCCTATTCCACGTACATTAGCACAAACGGCTTATGCTAATCTTGATATTTCTATAATTGATGAACTCCCGCCAGGACGTCAAGACGTCTCAACATTAGTTATCTCCAACAGTAAAATGCATCAGATTGCTGAACGCATTAAAGCTAACTGCCAAAATGGCGCACAAGCTTATTGGGTGTGCACATTAATTGAAGACTCAGAAGTCTTACGTGCAAAAGCTGCCAATGAAACCTATGAAGAATTAAAAGAATGGTTCCCACAATTGAGAATTGGTCTGGTTCATGGCAAATTAAAATCAGCAGAAAAACAAGAAATCATGAGTCGCTTTAAGTCGCATCATTTAGATTTATTAGTCGCAACCACTGTAATAGAAGTGGGCGTTGATGTTCCTAATGCCAGTTTAATGGTGATAGAAAATGCTGAGAGATTGGGCCTCTCCCAACTACATCAATTGCGTGGACGTGTTGGTCGAGGCAATACAAAAAGTCACTGTGTTTTGATGTACCAGGCTCCTCTTGGCGATATTGCCAAACAAAGATTAGATATTATGCGTCAAACCAATGATGGATTCTTGATTGCCCGTCATGATTTGAAAATACGTGGGGCAGGCGAATTGCTGGGCAGTAAGCAGAAAGGAGCTGTTCAATTTCGTTTAGCAGATTACGAAAGGGATAAACCATTGTTTCAAAGTGCACAAAAGTTAGCCAGTGAACTGATTAGAGATTACCCAGATATTTGCCAAAAAATCATTAATAGATGGATAGTTAGCTCAGATGAAATTACCAATGTTTGATGATGACAGTAGTTAAAAAAACTTATAATTATCTTTCATTGGAAGAATGCTCAAATGTAGAGTTTCTAGGGTTGATAAAGCATAAAATTATTTACTAAATATATAAAGCTTATCTATATTTTTTATAAAAATCATTAACCCAATTAATTTTTCCATCGAATTTATTTATTAAAGTTTGCAGCTCTTCTGGGATAACTTTTGGCCATGTTAAACCATATCCATTTGGCATCGCTAAAGGAGCCAACATAGCAGCTGCAGTTAAATCCGCTCTAGAAAAACTGTCACCAACTAAAAATTCATTATCTTGTAAATGGTTGTAAATCTTATCAATCACTTCTGTAATTTGTATTTTAGATTCAATAAATGTAGAGTCATTGATTTTCATATAAGACCGCATTTTCGCATTAAGCTTTTCATAAGTAAGCTTTATTATAATTGGACCATACCACGGACCATTATTGGTAAAATAAGGAATAACAATAGTGGGGTGTTTTAACAAAATATGATAACAACATATTCGCACATGAGGACCCAACTCAGTATCTAAGTATTTTTCCCACTCTATAGCCTCAAGCCTTAAAATCTCATTACTTGGTGTAAGAGGCTTTTCGACATATGTTTCATCTAAATAGGTAATAATCTCACTAGAATTTTGAATAACTTCATCTTCATCAGTTAGCACTGGAACAGCTGAATATTTAGCTAATTTTTTTGTGGTTTTAATATGAAATCCAGGTAATAAATTAACAAGCTTATAATTCAATCCTTTATAATCTAGAGCCCAACGAATTTTTTCACAAAAATGAGAAATAGGAAATTGATAAAGTTTAATCATTGTGAATATTTGTGTATGAACTATTAAATTGTACTATTAATCTGAATAATTGTACAACAATCTATAAATTATCAAAAATATAGAGAATGCCACAGGTTTAGGTAGATTAAAACTAATGACCTATATTTGAATTCACGCTAAAAATTTTTAATTAATATAATTTCAACCTAAAGGAAAAACAAGTTTTTTTGTAACATAGGCTCTACTGCAGCTATTTGCTGAGTGGTATCGGCAATGATAGCAACTGAACCTTTTTTCATGGTGACCAAGGCCACTTTGTCATTGTTGGTATCAAAATCAATACGTTTTTTTTCTAACTGTGTTTTTGGCATATAGTAAATAGTTACCAGGCCGGTTTCTGTCGCAACCACCATATGCACCCCTAAGCCGCCGGGAGTGTGGCAATTATGTATAAATCGCACTGTACCAATATCATCACCTACAGCCGTATCGTAGCCTGCAAATATTTTTTTAACTTCATTAAGAGGTATGGGCTTTTGTGACAATAAAACATTAGATTCGGATTTTATTGCTGCAATAATAAACTGCTCAACAGTCTTTGGTTGTTTAAAATACCAAGCAGAAGAAATTATAAGAAATGATAAAAATATAGTTGCTGCAATGGCATACTTTTTAATTGATCTTTCTATGGTATGACTTGTTGATTGCCTAAGAATAATAGAGTCTTTCAAATTTGATGGCGCTTTGATATTAAAAGCATTTTTTAATGTTTTTTCAAATTCCATGGCTTCAGCATAAGCTTTTGCACAACGGATATCCTCTTTACGGAGGCGGTGAAACTCTTCATCTTTTGTGAATGAATCTGTTAATAGTTGTTGTCTAAATTCAAAATAATTCATAACGCTTTACCTATTTTGCTTTCTCTAGTTAAAGCTGTTTGTAATTTGGATCGGGCACGGAATAGTTGGGTCATAACTGCACTTTTAGTAATATTCAATTGTTCGGCGATTTCATCACATGAAAACCCTCCTACAACTTGTAACATCAGTGGCTCTGAATATTTTTTGTCTAATTTTAAAATCGCATCTCTGACCAAATCTATTTCCATTTTATCATCTGGCCCTAAAGGCTTGGTATCCTCAATATCAAACTCCAAATCATCTAACGATGTAATTGGAGGAACTTTACGTTCAAATAGTCTGGCAAATTCACGCCTTAATATCATGAATATCCAGCTTTTAGCTGCTTTTTCATTTCTTAATGAATCAAGTGCTTTCCATGCACGCAGATAGGTTTCTTGAACCAAATCTTTAGCTAATGCGTCATTCTTGCATAACCAAAAAGCAAATCTATATAAATCATCACTTAGGTGGCCAATCAAGGCATCAAATTTTCGTTCTTTTTGTTTCATGCTTAATAAGACCAGTAAAAGGGTTTAATATTTCATTCTATAAAGATTAATTGTGAAGAATATTTTTTTCCATCGTTTCCTAATGCCACTAATCTGTAGCTATTATCAATGATAGAAAGCTTTGGAAAAGAAATTTCGAAATTATTTTTGGGTAAATTGGGATCTAATATCTCAGGAAATAATACCTCAATTCCAAGATTAGCACCTTTAATAGTATTAACATCCATAGCATTCTCTCCACTGACTAAGGTTAATGCTTTAATCCCAACCTTATGAAAAACTACCCAACCAGATACATTGAAGTCATTCTCTTGTTCAACATGTTGAATATAGAATATAGGCGGTATTTCACAGTGTGACACTTCACTTGATGTATTATAAACCTTAAAAAAATGATATTTCTTTTTACTATTATCAATAATTAAAGTTTCTAAAAATTTTAATTGATTAAAGTTTTTGCACATTTGTGAATAATATTTTCCTTTTTCTTTCAACTTCAATGTTGAGTCCTCAACAATTAATAATGCCTCCTGTTTATATTGTTCTGGGCTTTTCAATAGCATTTCCATTATATCCAACTGCTTTTCTCGGCCATGCTTAATGTTTTTAACATGACCTAAAACTTTAATTTCTTCTTTTTGCCCTAACTCAAAGGCTAATTCAGCTGCTGTCATAAAATAATCAGTCACAATATTTTCAAGATCATGCTGTTTTTGTAACTTTGATACCTGTTTAGCTAATTGCTGCCAACCAGATGAGTTATCTAATATTCTGGCTTGTGTGTTTGTCAAATTGTCTTTATCAACTAATAAAAAAACTAACATAGCCAGCGTAAAGAACAATCCCGATAAAATTACCAGAAACAATCTCATTACATTTTTTAAATAAACAGTACTCAATACCAGTACTGGCAAATATGACATCAAAACCCAATGAACTGATGTTCTTAGACCATCAGCAAACAACCCAAGGACAACATACATAAGCCAGTGAATTAACGCTGTATAAACTATCCAGTTGATTAATTCACTATCTTTATTTCTAATATTACGAAAGACATTATGAAACCATAAAAACAATACCAAAGGAGAAACAATCAACAGCTGCGATAATAAAAATTTCAGATTGTTAATTTGAAATTCCCATGGGTGACGTTGCCCAAATTGAAATTGAAATAACACAAATTCGTTTTGATAATTAAAAATAAGTACTGGCAGTAAACCCAATAACGCAATCGGAAAAGCTATGAATACAGCCGATGTTATCATTGTTTTTTGCTTTCGGTAAATAACTAAAAACACAATTCCGGTAATGAATAGCCATATCCACATACGCACATGGACATTCAAACTTAAGGCTAACAATAAACCAATCCATACCCAATGTTTTCTGGATTGACTAACACTGACTTTAGAAAATAAATATATAAGCCAGGTAACAAATGTAAGCAACCAGATATCTGGTAATGCCATTACCGCAATCAATGCAACTAATGGAATAGCTAAGGGCATAAGTAAGTTCAGAAACGAATTATCATTAGATTTTTTTAACTGATTATGAAGCAGCCATACACCCGGGAATATAGATAAAAACCCCATAAAAGAAATTATTCGGACACCAAAATAGTTGTTTCCAAATATTTCCACTCCTAATCTAATCATCCAACTTGTCCAACCAGGTAGTTCTGAATATGATAAGCCTAAATATTGCCCCTCCAGCCAATAAAAAGCTTCATCTCCAAAAAGTGGTTGAGTACTTAAAATCCACAACTGCAGGATTACAAAGACACTGATAACTAGACAGATAAAAGATTTTTGTAACAAAATACGGACTAGCACTGAGGAATATTTAAATGCTTACCAGCTCTTATTAAATAACGGGGTGCTTTCAACTGATTCAATTTTGCAATTTCCTTTTTACTAGTGCACCTAAATTTTCTGACAATCCTGCTTAATGAATCTCCTTTTTTGACACGGTAGCGAAACAACCCTTGACCACCTTTAAAATCAGATTCATGTAATGATTGTGCAAGTTGCATAAGCTCTTTATCCATACATTTGCTATTGAATGTATCTAACAGAATTTTTGGAATTTCAATGTCAGTATAGGCTTTAATTGACTTATCAGCTTTAACTCCTGAATTAATATTTCTTAAAACTCTAAACCAACCATCTGCCCTATGCTCTTGACCTAAACAAACTGCTAACTCACTTAATGAAGATTTGATTGGCAACTGAACAGATACAAGTTCTGAAGAAGGTTGTTCCAATATCACATTAAATTTTTCTGGATTTTGAAAAATCAACATGGCAGCAAGAACCACAGGAATATAATGCCTGGTTTCTCTTGGCAGTTCATAATAAAAACTTTTATCCCATAACGATCTATTTTTATATTGTTTGTTCAATCGATAAAACCTACTCTCGCCAGAATTATAGGCCGCTAAAATTTTTGCTTTATCACCATCATATAACTGCCATTGTTCATGAATATATTTTGCAGCTGCTTCAGCTGATTTTTCAGGGTTAAAACGCAAATCATATGCACCATTTTTACCAGCTAAACCCATTCTTTTGGCTGTTGCAGGCATTAATTGAAACAAACCACCAGCGCCGGCTCTTGATCTAGAGTGGACTTTCCCACCACTTTCTTGTGCAACAATTGCTAAGACCAAAGGAATATCTGTGTCATATTTAGCAAAAGCTGGCAACATGTCTTCTTTTAAATATTGATAATATTGCCAGGTATTAATTAACTGAGGCCTTTTCCATGTTAACCATTCATTTAAAGCACCTTTTACTAATTCATTATTGAGAATATTTTTTGATAAATGAATTTTGGGTATAGAGCTGTCTTTAGTTAAAGTGACATTCTTTGACACATCCTCAATATTACTCTCATCAGTTTCAACTTGATCATCGTTATTAATAATATTATTTTCTAATAAAAAGCTATTAAATTGAGCATCCAAGTCATTTTTACAAGCCTCATCACTAAAACAATTATCAAGTGAAGCGATGACTTGATCAGCTTTACTTATATTTTTGAGGTTTAAATCATCTTGAACAATATTGATTGACTTCTTAGCCGATGTATTTTGGCATGCAATTAGCCATGTAATGGATATTAATGTTAATAAAATTTTCTTCATGTTAGATTTACAGTTTCATTACTATTGTGTATTATACTTATCTTAAGAGTTGGATAGTTAAGCTTGAACGGGGACTACTAAGTAAGAATAAATGAATATTTTGACCGCTATTAAAAAGTTAATGAGATTATCTGTTATCTCTAAAGAATTAACAAGTCAAGAGTCAGAACAATTACAATTAGCTATTTCTACCTTAATGATAGAAATGATTCGAGCAGACTTTATCGAGCTTCAAAAAGAAAAAACAATAATGCATGAGGTCATTATTGCCAGTATGGATTTGTCAGAAAATGAAGCTGAAGTGTTAATAAAAAATGCAGAAGTACATAGTGATTTCACAATTTCCCTACAATCACATACAGCTGTAATAAATAATTTTTTGTCATATGAAGAAAAACAAACTTTAATTAAAAATCTATGGATTTTGGCAAATATTGATGATGAATTACATAAACTAGAATTTAACATGTTGAATGAGGTCGCCAAACATTTAGGTTTCAATTCAACAAAATTAAAACAAATATGCGAACTTGATAATTAGGTGAAATATGGATTTAACTCATTTTCTTAAAATAATGAAAGAAAAAAATGGCTCAGATATGTTTCTGAGTACAGGCGCTCCAATAAACATAAAAGTAGAGGGGACTTTACAAGCATTGGGAAGTACTCCGTTACCTAATGGCTTAGTTAAAAAAATTGCTTATTCAATCATGTCTGAAGGACAAGTTCCTGAATTTGAAAAAGAACAAGAAATGAACCTAGCCATATCAATTGCTGGTGTTGGTCGTTTCAGGGTCAATGTTTTCAAACAAAGAAATGAAGTAGGCATGGTTATTCGGACCATCGAAACCGAAATTCCAAGTGCAAAAGCACTCAAAATACCAGAATTAGTGAATGAGTTAATATTAGATAAACGGGGACTTATCCTTGTTGCTGGAGGAACTGGCTCTGGTAAATCTACAACCATGGCCTCAATGATTAATCATCGCAATGAATGTATGACAGGTCATATTCTAACCATTGAAGATCCGATAGAATTCATGCATAAACACAAAAAATCTATTGTTAATCAACGTGAAATTGGATCGGACACTCATGGTTATGCCCCTGCATTAAAAAGCGCCTTACGTGAAGCACCCGATGTAATATTAATTGGCGAAATAAGAGACACTCATACCATGGAAGCGGCTATTTCTTTTGCTGAAACTGGCCATCTGTGCCTAGCAACAATCCACGCGAACAATTCTGATCAGGCCATTGAAAGGGTATTGAACTTTTTTCCAAGTGACTCTCATAAAAATATATTGTTGAATTTGGCGTTAAATATCAAAGCCATCATTTCTCAAAGGTTAGTTAAAGATCATAAAGGTTTAAGAAGACCTGCTATTGAAATATTAATTAATACACCGATGATTCGTGAAATGATTCGAAGAGGAGAAATTAATAAACTAAAAGAGGCCATGGAAACCTCTCTTGATGATGGCATGCAAACATTTGATACCGCTTTATATAATATGTATAAAAATGACATTATATCACTTGATGAAGCTCTACAAAATGCTGATTCTCCACAGGGTCTACAAGTAAAAATTAGCCTCAGTCAAAATGGTGAAGATGATCCTTCCATGGATGAATTTCAAAGCAGTGGTGATAGTTTTTTCTAATTAAGAAAGCGTTTTTAGTGAGGCTTGAAAGTATTCTGTTTAGACATATGAGGCATTTCAAGGTATAATATTTTTCTTTTGAAATGGCGCGTTTATATAAGCTATGGTTAAACAAATACAACTTATTATTATTACAGTAATTTTCTTAACTTTGGTTGCTTGTGACAGCAATGAAATGACTACTGAATCAGATCAAAAACCAAAAAAAGAAAATAAACGATATCCAGGTAAGAAAGTTTATTACCATTCAATGGATGGAGCACCCACCACCATTGATCCAGTTAGAGCAGCCACTGTATATACTAATTTTTTAGTTGCTAATCTTTTTGACACCCTATATTCTTATAAGTACCTTAAGCGACCTTATGAAATGAAGCCTAATTTGGCGAGAGCGATGCCAGAGGTTAGTGAAGATGGGTTAACCTATACCATCGAAATCAAGAAAGGAGTTGAGTTTCAAGATAACCAAGCCTTTGCCAATGGCAAAGGACGAGAAATTCATGCCAGTGATTTTATTTATTCTATTCAACGTCATTTTGATACACAATTTAAATCTCAAGGGGCTTGGCTATTTGCTGGTCGCATTGTTGGACTAGACGAATGGAAAAAAAATGGTTCTGACTATTCGCAAAGCATAGAAGGACTTCAAGCCTTAGATGATTATACCATTCAAATCAAATTGGTCGAACCCTACCCGCAATTGGTCTATACATTGGCTATGGGATTTTCTGCGATAGTTCCTCATGAAGCAGTAAAGTTTTACGGAAATGAGTTTGGTTCTAATCCTGTTGGTTCTGGCCCATTTTCTCTCAAATTTTTTAATCTGGAAAAAGCCATTTTAGAAACCAACCCAAAATTCAGAAAAGAACCCCTTAATCTAGACTTTGAAGGTTATGATGAAGCGACTCATGGTTTTACCGGCATTAAAACATTAGCAGGCAAATCACCTCCTTTTATTGATGTGATGGAAGTTAACTTTATTAAAGAAAGCTCTTCACGCTGGAATTCGTTCACTAAAGGCAATGAAATCCAATTTACTACCGTACCAAAAGAACAATCTAATTCTGTCATTATGAGCAAGAAGCCTTTGACTCTATATCCTCAAATTACTGATAACTATCACCACCTATATGGCATTGAAGCAGGCTTTGTTTATTCAGGCTTTGATATGACAAACCCAACTTTTGGAAACAATGGAGATCCTGTTCATGATGCAAAAAATAAAGCTTTGCGTTGTGCTATTCGCAAAGCTAAAAACTGGGACCAAAGTAACCGTGCCTTTTACTTTGGCTTAGGAACGGTTTTTCCTGGGGTTATCACTCCAGCGGTTATGGAGTATGATCCAAATATGTCTCAAGAATCTATCACTCTAGACATTGAAGGAGGTAAATCATTACTCAAAGAAGCGGGGTGGAATGCTGAGAATTTACCAGAATTGTATTACCACACATCTGGTAGCGTTACCAACCGTTTGCAATATGAACAATTTCGTGGGTTTTTAAAGAAAATTGGTTACCCCGTTAAAAAAATTAAATACAACCCTTACCCTAGTTTTGGTACATTTAATAAAGCTTTAAAAGATGGTAAAACCCCTTACTTTTCATTGGGCTGGGGTTTAGACTATCCTGATGCGGAAAACACCCTGCAATTATTTTACGGCCCAAATAAATCGCCTGGCTCCAACAACTTTAATTATGTCAATCCAGAATTTGATGCTTTGTTTGAAAAAGCTAAAATCATGCTACCGTCACCAGAGCGTACAGCCCTCTATCAGCAACTTAATCAAATTGTCATAGATGATTGTGTTGTCATATCTGGCTTGTCTCGTAATCGTATTTACTTGTGGCACCACGATGTCATCATGTATCCTGATAGAGAAATATTAGGTGGATTTTTTACACGATATGTTGCCGTTAAATAGGAGGGGATAATGGATATATTAAAATTTGCATTGCGTAAACTTGTTGGTGGATTTCCTCTAATATTAGGTGTCACATTTATTGCCTTTTTATTGATGGTGTATTTTGGTCCAGACTTAACCTATGAAAAACTGGGAAAAAATCCAACGGCTCAAGAAATTCAAGAAGTTCGACACGAACTAGGATATGATCAATCTTTTGCAAAACGTTATGGTAACTATTTAAAGCAAATGGTGACTTTTGACTTTGGCAACTCACAAATGGTTGATAAGAAGGTTTCACAGATCCTCAAAGAAACCATGCCAGTATCTTTACATTTAATCATACCTGGATTTATTTTAGGTAATATAATTGCCATTGCCATGGCGCTTTTTGCAGCATACCACCGCGGTTCATGGTTAGATAAACTAATAATGACAGGCTCTGTTATTGGTATGAGTATTTCTTTTTTAATTGTGATCATAGCCTTTCAAATACTATTTTGTTCATCATATGGATTGGATTGGTTCCCCGTTAGGGGCTGGGAGGTGTATGATGCTGATAAAAATCTTATCTGGATAGAATACCTTAAATATGTCACAGTCCCCACATTGGCCACTGTATTTGTAGCTTTGGGATACAATACCCGATTCTATCGAGCAGTTTTGGTGGAAGAAATGACTAAAGATCATGTTCGTACTGCCAGAGCATTTGGCCACACAACCACTTCAATTTTATTTAAATCTGTATTAAAAAATGCCATGGTTCCTATTACAACCCGTATTATGTTTTCAATACCGTTGGTTGTGGTTAGCGGAAGTTTACTTATTGAAAGTTATTTTGGTATTCCTGGCGTTGGCAAAGTCACCTATGATGCAATTATCGCAGGCGACCAAAATATTCTTAAAGCCATTGTTGGTTTAACTGCCATCCTATTTGTGGTGGTTTTATTATTTACTGATATTTTATATCGAGTCTTTGATCCACGTGTGGAGTTAAAATAATGACAAATATAGCCCTTGAAAAAACCGATTTTTCACATATGGAAAAAGGCGATTCTCTTTGGAATAAAGCGTGGTATAAATTTAAACGTGATGGCATGGGGAAAACCGGTGCAACCATTGTCTTTGTATATTTAATTATTGCCATCGGAGTGTGGTTTGGTATATGGGGAGATTCATGGAGCGACACTTCTGATGACCTGTGGCAAGGACCTTCATGGAACCATTGGTTTGGTACCAATGTTATAGGCTCAGATGTATTTACTCGCGTCATATATAGTACCAAAGTAGCTTTTGAAGTGGGATTTATTGTTGCGGTATTATCGACTGCTCTAGGAGCCATTCTAGGTTCATTATCAGGATATTATAGTGGCACATGGATAGACTCTGTTATCTTATGGATCATGGGTGTACTAGACTCAATCCCTTTCTATCTGTTTGTTGCTGCTGTCGCCTTTGCCTTAAAAGGCAATCCTTTTGCCATGCATATAGCCATGGTGTCAACATTTTGGACGGGGACAGCTCGCGTCATTCGTGGAGAAGTTATCAAGCTCAAAGGTCAAGAATTTGTCGAAGCTGCTCGATCAATAGGTGTAACTGAAAATAAAATTATATTCAAGCACATCATGCCTAATACATCTCATATCTTATTAGTACAATCTACAATAGCCTTTGTAGCGGCCATAAAATCAGAAGTCATATTAAGCTTTTTAGGACTAGGTGTTAAAGATGGTGTGAGCTGGGGACTTATGATTTCAGAGTCCACCCAGGACGTTTTAGCAGGCCATTTTAATAACTTTTTAGCCTCTTCTGTATTCTTATTTGTGTTGGTTATTGCCTTTAATATGTTTTCAGATTCCATGCAAGACGCATTAGATCCAAAAAAAGTACATTAATATGAAGAGATTTGTGTTACCTATAACATTTATCTCTGTGCTATCTTCTTGTGGTCAACCCAATCCACATCGACATCACAAAAGACAAGTCACTCCATCTGACATTAAAATCAGTACTTTAAATTTACAACAAAAGTTAATCCAGATAAGATTTGAATACCGTTCGTATATCAGTAGAAATTTTGAACAAATAGAATGCCAAACTAAATTGGCCGATACAGACATGTTTACAATTTCATTATATCCAGAGGTCACATTTGATTCTTTTTCTACAGAAATATTAACATTTAAAGACATTAATTTTAATAGTACAAATGATTTAATAGGATCAAAAGAAATTTCCTATTACCTGAATTGTAAAATTAAGTACGATAAGGGTAATGAACATATTATTGAAGAATCGGTGCTATATTTAGCACCGAATTCTCAATTTTCTTATAGATAAGACCTTATTTTATATTGAAGAATAAGGGTTGCTATTTCTTCTTTATTATTATTGAACAGTAATGGTAAATGATTGTGTCGCAGATGTATCTACTCCACCGGAATTAGTTGTCCCATCATCTTGTAAACTAACTTGAATAGTCGCAGTCCCTGTATTGCCTGTTAATACATAATTTAATGTTCCATTATTATTAATATCTACTGCCACAACTCCTTGATCAAAAATACCCATTACATCAGTTACTTGAATATTATAATTCAACACATCTTGCGTTAGGTCTTCATCCGGCGTTGGCCCCATACTTAATGCAGTGGCATAATCCAGCACCGATATGAGTGATCCCGCCTGCGCAACAGTATTAACGATGTCCGCATCTAAACTAAATGTAGGGGCATCATTAATAGGAAGTATATCCATATCAAATGTGGTTTGTGAAGTATTTGATCCATCATCAACTATCAATGTAATAGTCACAGGACCCGATATAAAAGTATTCTGGTTTATAGCAGGTGTAATTAGCACATTTCTTGAGCCTCCAGTCCCAGTAAACTGAATTCCACTTAATGGGATAATTGCTGGATCTGAACTCAATGCGGTCATAATTAAAGAAGTAGAGGGCGTTTCAGCATCTGAAATCGTAAATCCAATTGAATAATTATTTTCATCCTCATTGATTGTATCATCATTCACAGAGCTAATAACAGGAGGTGTATTGAGTACGGAGAATGAGACTGGAACTGGATCGGATTCATCTAATCCACCATTTAAGTTACCACCATCATCTTGAATGATTACATCAAATGTGACAGTTCCACCCTGACCAGAAAGAGGAATCACTAAGTCTGTTGCTAAAAACATTCCTGAACTCAACACACCATTTGGATCAGAAACATTTGAAATAGTTCTATTGATTATAGATTGTGAATCTTCATCACTAGTAGGCCCATAAACAATACTTTGAATAAAGCTTGCAATAAACTGATTGCCACTGGTTCCAGCAGGAAAATCACCAATTGTAGTCACAGCAAATGTTGGCCTATCATTAACAGGAGTAATATCTATATCAAAGTTAGAAGTTGTTGTGGCTGAGCCATCATTCACACTTAAAGTAATAGTTACTGCACCGCTAAAAATAGTATTAGCATTGGCATTGGCAACAACTGATACCGTACGACTTCCGCCAGAGCCTCCCAGAATAATATTGGCATCAGACACAATATTTTGATCAGAAGAAGTCGCAGTAACTACTAAGCTACTTGCAGCTGTCTCAACATCTGATACAGTAAAAACAAGCGATCCAGTGCCGGATACTTCATCTTCAATAATAACCTGATTATTAACCGAACTAATTTGAGGGGCAGTATTAGTGTTACCAATAAATACACGGGTATCTGAGTTATTTAATTTGAAGCCATCTACAGTGTTGGTAGACAACGCAGAAGCCAATATATCCACTTCTGTATTATCTGAAGTTATGATTGGGTTTCTAGTCACTGTAATTATGATTGAGTCACCTGTTGTTTCTATGTGTGCATTTTTGAGATAAACAGCACCATTATAAGTATCAGCAGTCCCTGGATTAAAATCAGGGTTATTTACATCATTGCCACATATTGTCGCGACATCAGCTCCTATTGAAGGTTCACAATCCCATAATGTATAATTATTAGATTGTGAAAAATAATCGACTATATCGAAAGTGATAGGCTGATTGCCTATATTCTTAACTTCGTAATGATAAATTAAATCTTGTTCATTGCTTAATATTAAATTTTGCGGAAGAACATTAACAGAATTATTTTCTAACAGGGTAATACTTATATCTGAGGATGGTTGCGGAACACCAACAGTGTCGTCAAATGAATCTGCAAAGATCAAGGTACTGCCAGGACCTGGATTCTCAACTTTTTCAAACCCTTTAACGACACACTGTGAGTTCGTGTTAGTTTGTATGTTAAATGTTTTTTCAGCCAATGATATCGGACCATGATCATAAGAGGCTGAAATGACTTCTACTAAACCATATATTCTAAATGGGTCACTACTACTCATACCTAGACTAACATTGGCAGTTGGTGTTCCAGCTAAATTGGGTCCAATACACAGAAATGGCTGGTCAGTATTGGTCACAACTGGTTTAAAAATATCATTATAAGAATAAATTATATTTTCAGTTAAATTTAATTCTTCATTATTTGGTGTAGATGGCTCACCGTTCAATGTCAGTTTAATGGCTTGTACATTAGTTGTCATTATTAATTGTAAAATCAAAAAAGTGGAAACAACTTTAAAGCTGTGAGTAAATTTTTGGTTTGTTTCGGATATATTCATAAATTTTAAATCTAATATTTTGGTAATTCCGCGCATTTTAGCGTCTTTTCTAATGTACTGTGTTAAAACTTTGTTAGAATAGGTTAAATATTGTTAAAAAAGTGGAATATCTCACAAAAAAATTTATGAATAAAATTATAATCTTATTATTAATCGTTACTCTGCCTTTATTTGCAAACAATGATATGTTTGATAAAATGGATAAAGAAACATCTGTAAGCACTGGAATTTACAAGCTTTCTTCTTCTGAAAGAGAAGCTTTAACCAACTGGCTAGAAGGGACTAAGAAAGAAATTATTAAGAAAGAGAAAACTAAAAATATGGGCTTTTCCCATAGAGATGAAGGCAATAGAGAAGAAATTCACTCTTCTATTGTTAAAATTTCTGGTGGAATCGGTAGCAAAAAAACCTACACACTTGCAAACAATCAGGTGTGGAAACAAATTGAAACTGAGTCATTGTTCATACCTAAAAGCAACCCAAATCCTAAAGTCACAATCAAACCAAAATCCATGGGATCTTGGTCATTTTACATTGATGGATTAAGTCGCAGTGTCAAAGTAAAAAGGATTAAATAAATAGACCCTATTTTTAAAGTTTTATATACTTAAATACTTATCAAACTTAAGGTCACCTATTTCTCAATAGAAGTGACCTTAAGTATGCGCTTGCTTAAACTTATCAAGAATCACGTACCATACCGGTATTAGTATTAAAGTAATAACGGTGGCAAAAAGTATTCCAAAAGCCAAAGATATGGCCATGGGTATTATGACCTGGGCTTGCAAAGATTTTTCTAATAACATAGGCACAAGTCCAAAGAAGGTCGTTAAAGAAGTTAACAAAATTGCTCTAAATCTTCTCGTACCAGCCTCTAAAGCTGCTTGCATAGTCGTGTGACCTGATTGTTTGTATTTATTAATAAAATCCACCATCACTAGGGAATCATTAACCACCACTCCACCCAAGGCAATTACACCAAACAAAGAAATCATACTCATGGTATAACCAGTAATCCAGTGACCAAGAATAGCCCCTGTTATACCAAATGGGATGACCATCATGATAATTAATGGTTGCGTATAAGATTTCAATGGCACTGCCATGAGCATATAGATGAATAAAATTGCAATAACAAATCCTTTCATCAAGCCCACTGCCAACTCTGCCATTTCTTTAGCAACACCATCAGATGCTGATTTAATAGAAGGGTATTTTTGTTTCAAATTTTCTAAAAACCCCCCTTCTGCTTTAATCTCAGACATTATCGAATTAGGGTCCGCAATCTTTAAATCCGCATCTCCCGTGACTGTACTTGATCGTTTTTTATCAATACGAGTAATGACATCACTGGCCTTTCCCATTTTAATATTTGCCACACTATTGATAGAGATAGCCGTGCCATCTTTTAAACGAATACGCATATTTTCTAGAGTGGCTAAAGACTCGCGTTCGGACAAGGGATATTTAAGCATGACTTTCACTTCATCATTTTCTCGTTGCAATCTTTGAATCTCATCACCATAAAATGCTTGTCGCACTTGATTGGCCAAATCACGCTGAGACAGTCCCAAATTACGACCACGTGGCTTAAGGGTTAATTGCACTTCATCTTTACCATCCTTCATAGAATTACGAATGTCTTCAACACCTTGGTATTCACGAATTTTATCTGCTAGTTCAGATGAAGCCAATTTTAGTTCATCAATATTTTCTGATGAGAGTTTAAAGGCAATTTCAGGCCCATCACCTGGCCCACCTAAAGCCCTAAAAGCCACAACTTCGCTGCCATTAATAATGCCAACACGGTCTCTCCACAACTTCATCAAATCATCACTAATAATCGGGCTGTCTTCTTTGACCAACTCAACTAAAATTCTACCATCAAGCTGATTCTCCTTGACTACTGATAGATGATTGACCAGAGCCCCTTTTTGTTGACCCACTTTTTGCGACATTTCTTTATCAATGTCTAGCAAGGCATTTTCTAATTGAGCAATGGCTGCTTCTGTAGCCAAATCAGAAGTCCCTTCTGCCATCTTGACTTGCCCATAAATATAATCTGCCGAAAATTGTGGGTTCATCACAAATCGCACCACTCCGGTTTTAAGCATAATAAAGGATAAACTGAATACACAGATAAAAACCAAAGTAGCCAAATAGGGACGGCGTACCGACTTATATAACAAGGGTTGGTATATTTTTCTTACAAATGTTTCCAGTGTAGCATTAACTCGGCGTTGAATTTTTAATAAAAAGCCAGGGTTGTTAGTTTCTAAATCATCAAGTTTCATGTGAGTTAAATGTGCTGGTAAAATTAATTTAGATTCAATTAAAGAAAATAACAAGTTTAAAATAACAACCCAACCAATGGCTTCAAAGAAACTACCAAACATTGTGCCAACAAATAACAGTGGGACGAATGCAGCTACAGTTGTTAACACACCAAAAGTAGCTGGTAAGGCAACTTTTTGCGCGCCTTTAACTACGTTTTCAAGGGTGTGTCCATTGTCCTGAATCTCTTTGTAAGAGCTTTCCCCTATAACAATGGCATCATCAACCACAATACCTAAGACTAATATAAAACCAAAGAGAGAAAGCATATTGATGGTCACACCCATATACCCCATCACCATAAATGTTCCTAAGAAAGCAACGGGCAGGCCAATCATGACCCAAAATGCCACTTTTAATCTTAGAAACAAAGTCAAAATAATCAGAACTAATAATGCTCCCAAAAACAAGTTTTTAGTCATTAAATTAATACGGCCGTGAACATAATGAGAAATATCTGACCAATGAGCAATATTTAAATTATCTTGTAAAGACTGTTGTTTGCTCTCAACATATTTTTTAACTTTATCTGTGACATCAATAATATCGTCATCGCCAATGGCATTGATACGGATCGATATAGCCTCTAACCCATCAAAAGTTGCAAATCGTGATGATTCGGAAAAACCATCAGTGATTGTAGCAATGTCTTTTAACTTCAAGACACCGCCATTGGCATTCGAACGCACTATAATTTGACCAAAATCTTCTTGTGTATCAGCCAAACCTAAGGATCGAAGCAAAATGTCACCATTTTTTGATTTAATAGCGCCTGCAGGCAAGTCCAACGACGATGATCGTATTGCCAAAGCAATCTCATCAAAAGTAAGCTTATATTTTTGCAAAGTTTTTTCAGAAACTTCGATACTGACTTCTAAATCGCGTGCACCCTCAACTTTAACCGATGATATGCCCGGAATATCAATGATTTCATCACGCACATCAAAGGCAAATTTTCTTAGCTCTTTAGCTGTCACGTCACCAAATACTGACACATAAATCGCCTGAAATGTGGCATCTAACTGGCTTATAATCGGCTTTTCAACCTGCTCGGGAAAGGAATTAATGCCATCCACTTTATTTTTTATGTCATTGGTGACTGTACCTAGTTCATAAGCATCATCCACTTCTATCACAATAGTGGCAATATTTTCTGCAGCCGTACAGGTGGTTTTATCAATACCATTTATACCACTTAAGGCCTGCTCAACTTTTAAACAAACACCTTCTTCAACCTCAGTTGGGGAAGCTCCAGGGAAAGCAACAGAAATAGAAACCATATTTATCTGTGTTGTTGGGAACATTTCTTTTCTTATAGAAGTAAGCGAGAGTAAACCAACCAAAACAATAATGACCATTAATAAATTTGCAGCGACTGGATTACAAGAAAACCAGTAAATAAGGCCTTTTCGCCAATTATTCATATGACACTCCCGCTCATTCTGCAAGCTTCAGTTCATCACCAAGTTTGATATTTGACAAACTTGTGATTATGATTTTATCATTGCTATTAATGCCTTTGTTTATATACTTATACTTCTCATCTGTATAAACAATTTCAACATCTTTATACATTAATGTAGATACAGGCGACAAAACCCTTACTTTATTATTTTGCATAATATTCCCTCGCTCAATCAAATAGACTTGTGGTAATGTTTCTCCATTCATTCTTGCAGTAACAAATGTATTAAATCTCAAAGGCACATCTTGCTGACTAAAAGGACGATCAATTTCTACCACGGCATAATTGAATAAAGTTTTGGCATCACGTTGCGCCTCAATGCTGGAAATTTTTCCTATCCATTGTACATTTGGTATCTCTTCACTTGTGATTTTTGCTTTGATATTTTGCGCACCATCAAATTTTTCTAAACCACTTTGATGTAATTGCTCATCTGACAGACTAATTCGTAATTCTGCAACTTCTGTAGAAGCCACACTAACCAAGGGAGTTCCCAGTGTTATAAACTGACCAAGATCTGTCATTTTGGCCAAAATGACACCATCAAAAGGAGCCGTAATTAGGGTTTTTTCTAGATTTCTTTGTGCTAACTGTAAATCGGCTTTAGCGCCATCCAATGCGGCTTTGGCACTGGCAACTTGGGGTAAGTTAAGATTGAGTGCATTAGGTTCGCCTTTTTTGCCATATTTTTTCCAATCACTTTTTGCTAAATCGCTTTTAGCTTGTTGCAAATCCAAATTAGCACGTTGTGCAGCCACATTAGCTTTAGCTCTGGTGATAGCAAGTTCATAATCTTTTGGATCAATTTTCAATAAAACATCACCTTGACTAAATCGGTCTCCATTTGTAAAATTATCAGATATAAAAGTGATTTTTCCACTCACTTCAGCAGCTATATTTATTTTAGTCTTAGGAATATCAACGCCTTCTGGTTGA
>Ga0316204_10005056_pt1 | contig 22499 bp, 22 predicted proteins | sample 6monrhotite_MG_2_FD_205661 | JGI IMG/M metagenome (GOLD analysis project Ga0316204, IMG submission 205661) | Microbial mat bacterial communities from mineral coupon in-situ incubated in ocean water Damariscotta River, Maine, United States -... | ecosystem: Environmental > Aquatic > Marine >... | reverse complement strand
GCGAACATATGTACCCAGGTGCTGGGTGGTATGGGGTTGTTGAAACCATACGGGATGGACAGACTATCCCGGCTTTCCCAGATGCTTCGTATTGTCGACGGAACAACTGAAATTAGCCGCGTTGTGATCGGGCGAAGCCTGAAAAAACGTGCGGCCCAGTTAAAAACACCTGTCATCCCGAAGGGTTTTGGCGAAAGCTAAATAGAAAGGAAAACTAGATGGCCTCTGACCCATTCTAACGGTTAGGGGCCATTTCTTTGCGCATCACCTTATTAAAGCCCAAACCGGTCCATCATTGAATTCCAGCGCAGAAAAGCGGGCAGGAACCACGGTGTTCCATTGTAAAAGGGTTTTGACTCAAAGGACAGATCGTCGAGTTCGGTGCGTCCTTCCGGATCTCCCAGCATTTGTAACGCAACTTTCCGGCCAAAATAGCTGGCGCGGCCGACGCCGGAACCGCAGTAGCCCATGACATAGTGTACGCCATCATGCACCCCAAGGTGCGGTGCGTGATCAAAAGTATAGGCCACAGTACCTGACCATGCATGGGTGATCTGAGTGTCAGATAACTGCGGAAAAATACGGTGCATCATTCGTCTGAGGTCAGGTACATAGCGATCAGGTCGATCCGCAAGATCAAATGCACGACCGCCAAAGATCATCCGCGTACCATCGGGCGACGGTCGGTAGTAAAGCACAAGGCGCGAGCTTTCCCCAAACCCGCGGTTCTTCGGCGAAAGTTCTGACATCAATCCGGCTGGCAATTGTTCCGTCGCGATGATGGCAGAACGGATGGGAATGACGCGGTGGTGGAAAAAGGGCATTTCTGGCCCGGAATATCCGTTTGTTGCGACCAGAACCTGCCCTGCAGAAACTTCCTTTTCGCCAATACGTACGGTCAGTTTGGCGCCGTTCCTTGTCACCCCGGTTACACGGGCGGGCGCAATGATTTGTGCGCCAGCTACAAGAACCCTTTCGACCAGTGCTCTCGCATAAAGACCGGGGTGCAGATGACCGTCATCAAGATAAACAACGCCACCATGATAATGATCACTGCCAATCTCTGCGTGTTGGGCCGCGCGCGGTATCATTTCAAACTGCATGCCTGTCGCACTAGCCAGGTCTTCCGACTCGCGGGCCACGCTTTCATAGCCTGCCGGTTTAACGACGCCCCGGAAACGTCCAGTCAAATGCAAACCACAGTCGATCTTTTCTTCGACAAGGAAGTTTTTCAGGTAGTTCAGGCAATCCATCGATTCTCGCAGAATCGCGGTGGCCTTTTCTTGCCCGAAAGCAGATTTCAAACCGGACAGACCCAATTTGTGAAAGGACGGGCCAATCAGCCCACCGTTGCGCGACGAACAGCCGTAAGCCGGCATTTCGGCGTCAACGACTAAAACTTCACGGCCAGCGCGCGCCAATGTCAGCGCCGCAGAAAGGCCGCTGTAGCCAGCGCCAACGATCAGGGTTTCTACATGCTTGGGCAGGTTATCAGGCGAGCTTGCCGCGACAGATAAATGCGGTTCAGCAGCATCCCACCAATAGGGTCGGGTCAGATAGGTTGCCAACGCGTGACTCCTCCGGTCGATCAGACAGGAACAAACTTTTCCTGTTTCGGATCGTAGGCTTCAAGACCACCTTCCGCAATGTCATTCCAAAGGCCATGAATGCTTAATTCTTCTTCTTTCACGGCATCGCGAACGAACGGAAAAGTTATGAGATTCTCTAACGAGATTAATACGGCTTCTTTTTCCAGTGCACGTTCACGATCTGGTTCGCTTTCTATATGGCGAACACGTTCGAAGCCGGGGCGCAAAATATCCATCCAACGCCCAATGAAGCTGGATTTTTGATCAAGATCTGGTGCCTTACCAGAGCACATTTCATGGCATCCGTGAACTCCGCCACAATTAGAGTGACCCAATACGATAATATGGGCAACTTTCAACACTGTTACGGCGTATTCAACCGCTGCAGATGTGCCGTGATGATCGCCATCCGGTGCATAAGGTGGCACGAGATTTGCAATGTTGCGATGGATGAAAAATTCACCCTGTTCTGCCCCGAAAATCGAGGTCACGTGAACGCGAGAATCGCAGCATGAGACAACCATGGCCCGAGGTCGCTGGCCCTCTGTCGCAAGCCGCCTGTACCAGACTTTGTTTTCTGCATAGCTGGTCGCCTTCCAGCCCTGGTAACGTTGCACCAGATAGGCTGGCAGTGGCTTTGCGTGATCCATTGCATGTGCCCCTCTCTTATACCTCCAGCGTATCTATGCGAAATTTGTACAAAATTCGAGCGAATTCTGTGTTTGGCTTCAACCTTTTCGAAGGGTCGAGAGTAGAATATCGCCATGCTGTGGGGGCGTTCAGAAGCGGGGTGAGCTTATGGAGATTGTAACCGTACTCAGACATGAAGAAACAGTCAGGATCAATCCTGATCGACTGACGGAGCTTTTCCTAAATTTGGGTGAGACGGCGGCAGAGGAATTTATTTGCAGGGCTGTCGAGGACCTTGCAATTAAAATTTCAGAGATTAAACGCGCGGCCTCAAATAAACAGTACGATCTATTACAACTTAGTTCAGAACAGGTGGCGGAGATTGCGACACGGGTTGGCCTAACGAGTTTGGCGCGTGTCGCACTGGATGTGGACTATTGCCTGAAAATTGAAACGGATACAGCATTGTCAGCCATTGTTGCGCGGCTGATCCGCATCGGAGAGATGTCTCTTTTGAAGGTTTGGGACGAACGTGATTTATCTGTTTGATGCGCTGCTTATTGCCCCTTTGCTGGTTCCAAGCAAACCGATAGGGTGACGGGCAGACAAAGCAGTGAAAAGGTCACGGGATGCCGCTGAAATTTGCGAATGGGGATACTTCGTCGATCCCGGTGCACGTCGTTAAAAAAGAAGCTTTGAAGGGTTGGTTGGCAAGCCAGCCTGAAGAAGTTGCCTCATGGCTGGGCCGGACCGGGTTCGAGGCGGAAGCTGGTGAATCTCAACTTGTCCCGGGCGCAAGTGGAGATCCTCAGATGGCCGTTGTTGGTTATGGTACTGCTAAAAGCCGTGCGCGCGGCCGGTTTCATATTGCGCGTGCAGCCGGGGCGTTGCCAGAGGGAACGTATCATATTGCAAGCGGACTTGTCGGGCCCGCCCTCGAAGAAGCAGCCCTTGGCTGGTTATTGGCCAGTTACCGGTTTGACCGGTACCGAAAACAAAAACCGCAAAAAGCACACCTCAAAGCACCCAAAGGTGTTGATGCGGCACGCTTGGAAATTATCGCTGAAGGAGAGGCGATGACGCGTGACTTAATCAATACACCAGCATCTGACATGGGGCCGGACGAGCTTGAGTCCGTCTTTTTGGCGTTGGCGGACCAGCATAGCGCAACGGCTGCGATAATAAGTGGTGATGATTTACTCAAACATAATTTCCCAATGATTCATGCGGTTGGACGCGCGTCAGATCGGACACCACGGCTGCTTGACATGCGTTGGGGTACGGCGGGGCCGATGCTCACGTTGGTGGGTAAAGGTGTCTGTTTTGACACGGGCGGATTAAATTTGAAGCCGAGTTCATCAATCGGGCTTATGAAAAAGGACATGGGTGGGGCCGCCGCCGTCCTTGGGCTGGCCCATATGATTATGTCACTGGGCCTGCGTTTACGATTGCGTGTCTTGGTGCCTGCTGTCGAAAACAGTGTTTCAGGAAATGCATTTCGTCCGCAAGATATTTTGACATCGCGCAAAGGATTAACCGTAGAAATAAACAACACCGACGCCGAAGGTCGGTTGGTTTTGGCGGATGCTTTGGCTCTGGCAGATGAAGAGAAGCCCGATTGTCTGATTTCGATGGCGACATTAACGGGTGCGGCCCGTGTCGCCGTTGGGCCAGATTTGGCCCCGTATTTCGCAGATGATTCTGGGTTCGTCGGAGCGCTCGAAGCAGCGGCTGCGCAAGTTTGTGACCCGGTCTGGCGAATGCCATTCTGGACACCCTATGAAAAACTGATCGAACCGGGCATAGCCGACCTTGATAATGCCCCAAAAGGTGGATTTGCGGGGGCGATCACTGCGGCCCTGTTTTTGCGTCGCTTTGTCGAAAACTCGCCAAAATACGCACATTTTGATATTTATGGGTGGCAACCGACCGCTGCCCCTGCCCGGCCCAAGGGTGGTGTAGGACAAGCAACACGCGCTATTCTAGAGGCGCTGCCATCGATTTTGGAGATTTAGATGGACCGACGTTTGATACCGGCGAACGAACGCGTTGCCGCTTTGCATCTGAAGGGGAAAGTTGAGGCAGAGCAATATCTGAAAGGGGCGGCGCGTCAGGTGACGGCGTCCGAAGCAAACCTTTTGCGCGCGCCGGGCGGTAAACGGGATCGCCAGTTGCTGATGGGGGAAAGGGTCACCGCCTATGAGGACCGTGCCGGATATGCGTTTGTTCAGGCAGCGCGCGATGGGTACGTTGGGTATGTCGATAGCCTGGCAATTGGTCCGGCACAAAGTATGACTCATTGGGTCGCGAGCCGGTCAACGCATATTTATTCGGCTGCCAATTTCAAAAGCACGGAAACAGGAACACTGTCGTTTGGCTGCGAAGTCTGTGCCAGATCACAGGCGGAAAACTTTGTCGAAATCGGAGACGGGCAATTTCTGCCCTTGCAGCATTTGCTGGAAATCGGCGAAGGGTTGCAAGATATGGTGTCCGTAGCCGAAATGTTCCTTGGAACGCCTTATCTCTGGGGGGGCAACAGCGGCACCGGAATAGACTGTTCAGGGCTGGTGCAGGCGGCTTGCCTTGCCTGTGGTATTCCCTGTCCACGCGACAGTGACCAACAAGAGGCGCAGCTTGGAAAAGAATTACACAAAGAAGCACCCCTTGAACGAGGCGATCTGGTGTTCTGGAAAGGACATGTTGGATTGATGCTGGACGGCGAGATTTTGCTTCACGCAAACGCGCATCACATGGTTGTGGCGGTTGAGCCTCTGACCGAAGCGATCAGTCGTATTTCAGCCAAAGAATTTGGTGATGTTACGGCTTTCAAGCGGCTGTGATTTAATCGATTGGCCGGATGAGTTTGCGCTCCAGAATGCGCAACACCTTTTTCAGATCAGCCCCGCGCTTTAGGATTTGCCCGTCCATTGCGATAACGGAATATTGCCCTTGTCGCAGGCGCATTTTAGGGCACTTTTCTATTCGGTAAAGCGGATGCTCTGCGGTGCGGCGGAAGACAGAAAAAACAGCGACATCCCGCAGGCAGGAAATGCCATAATCGCGCCACTCACCGGCGGCGACCATACGCCCATAAAGTGCCAGAATATCCCCGAGCTCTTTCCGGTCAAAACTGATCTGATCCGGAACCCCGTTGCTTTGCGGAAAAGGCGTCGGTGACTGAATTGTCATACTGTAAGACTGGCCTGTGTTTCGGATAAAATCAAGCGCTGCCCCGAGTTTGCCTAAAAAAGATCAGGAAAGAGCCTTGCCACAGCTATTATACAGCCCTGATTACCTGTTTAATTTGCCTTGTAGCGACTAACGCTAGCCTCGGTGTCATGGATTAACAGCCCCCACCCAGCCTGTGGCACCGGGGCAAGATCAACCAAAGCCCTCACCTCTGTGGTGGGGGCTTTGTCTTTTGCCGTCTTCCTTGAAACCTGACCCGAAAGCGACACCGCAGTTATGACGGAGCGCATTGTTGGCAATGGTTAAATCATAGGGCCGCACTGCGGTTCGTGGCATTGGATTGTTGGTCACTTTTAACGATGGGTCGTGACAGCCCAGATTGGCGTCGTCTTTGAGTTGATAAGTTTTGTGGATTCGATCAAAGTGACTCCGAGTTTTAAAAAGGGAGGAGTGACCATGCGCACCCGTGCAGCCGTTGCCTTAGAGGCGGGAAAACCGCTTGAGATTATGGAAGTGAACCTTGAAGGCCCGAAGGCGGGCGAGGTTTTGGTTGAAATCAAGGCAACCGGAATTTGCCATACTGACGAATTTACCCTTTCAGGGGCTGATCCGGAGGGGCTTTTCCCTGCGATTTTGGGGCACGAGGGTGCAGGCGTGGTTCTGGAAGTCGGGGCCGGTGTGACCAGCCTGAAACCCGGCGATCACGTGATTCCGCTCTATACGCCGGAATGCCGTGAATGTGAGTATTGCCTTAACCCGAAAACCAACCTGTGCCAGTCGATCCGCAGCACACAGGGTCAAGGCCTGATGCCGGATGGAACAAGCCGGTTTTCAATGCTCGATGGGACGCCGATCTTGCACTACATGGGGTGTTCAACCTTCTCAAATCATACGGTTCTGCCGGAAATCGCATTGGCAAAAGTCCGCAAAGACGCGCCATTTGACAAGATTTGCTACATTGGTTGCGGGGTCACTACAGGCATTGGCGCGGTGATCAACACAGCAAAGGTTGAAATTGGCTCCAAAGGGATCGTTTTTGGCCTGGGAGGTATCGGGCTGAATGTGATTCAGGGGCTGCGGCTGGCAGGCGCTGATCAGATTGTTGGCGTTGACCTGAACCCATCCAAAGTTGAAATGGCAACACGTTTCGGCATGACGGATTTTGTAAATCCATCCGAAGTTAAAGGAGATCTGGTCGCGCATCTGGTTGAACTGACTGGTGGTGGCGCGGACTATACCTTTGATGCAACCGGAAACGTTGGTGTGATGCGGGCGGCGCTTGAATCTGCGCACAAGGGCTGGGGGGAAAGCATTATCATTGGCGTTGCACCCGCCGGGGCAGAGATTTCAACACGGCCATTCCAGCTTGTCACCGGCCGGAGTTGGCGCGGTACCGCCTTTGGTGGCGCGCGCGGGCGGACCGATGTGCCAAAGATTGTTGATTGGTATATGGACGGAAAGATCGAGATCGATCCGATGATTACACATGTATTGCCGCTTGAAGATATAAACAAAGGATTTGATTTGATGCACGAAGGTAAATCGATCAGGGCTGTGGTGGAGTTTTAGGGACCCAAAGATTTTAACGAGCAGCGTGTTCCTGTTTTGGAGCACGCGGTTCGTTATCGAGCGTTTCGAGAACCATACCGCGCCATGAACATGTCCACGGTGCCGGCGATGATTTTGTCGATTTCGGCTTGGGTTGGTGCAGAGGTTACGTGAAAACTGACGCGTACCCAGATATCGGTTTTGCAGAGAGCCGCAAACTGATCTGCGGCAAGATCAAGGTCATCTATATTCAATTCGCCGCGGCAAACACCGGCGGCGAACAGAATTTTCAGCCGCTCACGCCCAAGCTCTGGGCCGGATTTATAGAACGCCCGAGCAAGTTCAGGAAAGCGGTCAGATTCACCGACAGCCAACCTGTGAATGCTTTGAGAGAATGGACTGATGAGAAAATTAACAAGAATAGAAGCGGCAACTGTCAGCAGTTCATCAATGGGTTTGTCGCATTTTTCCAGATCAAACGCGGCATCTGCCTGTTTCAAGCATTGTTCTTTGCAAATCTCCAGAAACAGGATGCGCTTGTCAGGAAAGTAACTGTAGAGCGTGGCCTTTGAAACGCCAGCTTCACGCGCAATGTCATCAACGCTGGCGCCCTCAAAGCCGTCTCTTAAAAAAACATTACGTGCGCCTTCGATCACCTGATCGAATTTTCGACCTTTTCGAATGGTGCCAACGTCCGCGTTCATATGTTTTCCCCCAGGATCAGGGACAAGTATAAACTGATCAGTTCAATTCCAACAAGGTGACAAAAACACCCAAATCGAACCATATCGTTACTGAAGCAGGCATACCTTAGGTTATTTGTCTTCGGTGTCGGCCTTTGTAACTACGGTTGGTTGAAAAGTACCCTGATCCGCACCATCAGATTCCGGGTAGGTCAGAGTGGGGAATTCCACGCTCAAGTTTCCTGCGCTGGCAGGTATGGCAGCGATTGTAACTGCAAGGATGAAGGCGGACGTTTTGAGTATGGACATTGCTGATCACTTTCTAAACTGATTAGTTCACTTTATCTAAACCGATTAGTTTAGAATTCAAGTGCATACTTCGAAAATTCGCGGTGATTTGCCTTGAATTTGACGGATGGATTGATACTTTAGAACAATTCTAAAAGGAAAAAGTTATGATCCCCGGATTTAGCCAGCGCCGTCGCTTTTCAGATTTGACCGAGCAGGAAATTATCGCTCTTGCCATTTCATCAGAAGAAGATGACGCCCGGATTTATCGGACGTATGCAGAGCGCTTAAGAGCGGATTACCCTGCTTCGTCTGCGGTATTTGACGGCATGGCCGTTGAAGAGCAGGAACATCACCGAATGCTTATTGAACTTCATCAGGAACGATTTGGTGACGTGATACCGCTGATCCGCCGCGAACATGTCTCTGGCTTTTATGCGCGCAGACCTGTCTGGCTTGTCGAGAACCTTGGCCTTGAAAGAATGCGGGACGAAGCCGCTCGTATGGAACACGACGCCGCAGAATTCTACACGAAGGCGGCGGGCAGGATGACAGACGCAACAACGCGCAAGTTGCTGAGTGATCTGGCGGCGGCAGAAGCAAGCCACGAACACTCTGCCCAATCGTTGCAAGACGAGCATCTGACAGAGGATGCAAAATCTGACGAAGATCGCGCAGCGCACCGCCAATTCATACTGACCTGGGTTCAGCCTGGACTTGCCGGTTTGATGGATGGGTCCGTTTCGACCCTTGCGCCGATTTTCGCCGTGGCCTTTGCGACCCATGATACACATACAACATTTCTGGTTGGCCTTGCCGCTTCAGTTGGTGCCGGTATTTCGATGGGCTTCACCGAAGCAGCCTCGGATGATGGAGAACTGTCAGGGCGTGGATCACCGCTTAAACGCGGAATCGCAGCCGGGGTCATGACCACGATTGGCGGTCTGGGCCATGCGCTGCCTTATCTGATACCGGATTTTTGGACCGCAACGATTATTGCATTGATCGTGGTGTTTATTGAGTTGTGGGCGATCGCCTGGATCCAGAACAAATTCATGGAAACACCGTTTTTACGCGCGACATTTCAGGTGGTTCTTGGGGGTGCTTTGGTCTTTGCAGCGGGGGCGTTAATTGGTGGTGGTTAAACCGACCATTGCCACAGATACGCGTACGCGATAGGCCTCGGATAAGGCGGCGCGAACCATGATCCAGATTTTCTTTAAGACACTTCCATTTTTTGCGCTGATCGGTCTTGGGTACTGGGCGTGCAGAACGCGTTTCTTCACAGAAGAAGCCGCCGCTTATCTAACTAAATTTGTGTTTTATTTTGCTCTGTCGGCCATGCTTTTTCGCTTTGCGGCCAGTCTGCCAATCTCCGAAGTTTTTGATGCGCAATTTGCATACGCGTATTTGGCGGGGTGTTTCACGATCTATTTTTTGTTCACCGCAGTTGCCCTGTTTCGCGGAATTGGCATCGAGGAAGCCGCGATAGAGGCCCAATGTTCAGTGATCGGGAACGTAGGTTTTCTGGGCGTGCCGATGCTGGTTGTTTTACTGGGTGAAGCTGCGGCAGGGCCAGTCTTACTGGTTCTTGCGATTGATCTGATCGTCTTTTCCAGCCTTATTGTCATCCTCATTACAGGCAGCCGCGATGGGCGCATGTCGTTTGGAATGCTGCGAACTGTGGGCCTTGGGCTGCTCAAGAACCCAATGATTGTGTCGATAAGCCTTGGTTTGATTTGTTCGGGATTATCATTACCAATCCCTGCGCCTGTAGACGAATTCTTGTCAATTTTGGGCGCTGCTGCAACGCCCGGTGCTTTGTTTGCGATTGGCGCGTCGCTTGCTGGTAAATCTGCAGAACGCCTGTCGGTTGCCAGTTGGTTGAGTTTTGGAAAATTGGTGCTTCACCCCATTGCCGTAGCGTTCTTTGCGTTGATGGTTTTTGACGTTGATCGGTTCTCTGCATCCGTAATGATTTCGGCGGCCGCGTTACCTGTGGCTGGAAACGTCTACATTCTGGCACAACACTATGGTGTTGCACCGCAACGGGTATCAGCCTCGATCCTGATCTCTACAGCGATCAGCGTGTTAACTGTGAGCTTGGTCATTGCGGTCTTGCAGGGCTAAACACGCCGAAGGTTTCATGAAAGATCGAAGTTCGATTTGTCGGTTGGCGTAAGTGATCTGTCGATTGTATCGGTCCCAAAGAATGTAAATACAGTTTAGGTTTGTCTCATACGCACGTCCTGTTAGTAGGGGGCAACGCGATAACAAAGGGCGATCCAATGGAAACCATCTCTGAAAACAAATGCTTTGGTGGCACACAGGGTGTCTATAGCCACACATCAGCAGTGTGCAGTTGTGAAATGACGTACGGGTTGTTCCTGCCGGAAGAGGTGGAGTTTGGCCCGGTTCCGGTTCTTTGGTATTTGTCCGGGCTAACCTGCACCCACGAAAATGCGATGGTCAAAGCAGGTGCGCAAGCCTGGGCGGCTGAGCAGGGCATTGCTTTGGTTTTTCCTGACACATCCCCTCGTGGTGACGGTGTTGCTGATGACGATGCCTTTGATCTGGGCCAAGGCGCGGGTTTCTATGTGAACGCGACAGAGGCACCATGGGCACCACATTTTCAGATGTGGGATTATGTGACAGAAGAGCTTCCCGCACTCTTGTTTGAAAACTTTGCGATCGATGAAGCGCGCCAAAGCATCACTGGCCACTCGATGGGTGGTCATGGTGCATTGACGATTGCGATGAATTTACCAGAACGTTTTCGTTCTGTTTCAGCCTTTGCACCAATCACCAACCCGACTAAATCTGATTGGGGCCGCAAACAGCTTTCGGCCTATTTGGGGGAAGATGAAAGTAAATGGGCAGCCCATGATGCAAGCCTGCTGATGCGCGAAAAAGGCTTTCCCGGTCCGGTTCTGATTGATCAGGGAACAGAGGATCAGTTTCTTGACCTGTTAAAGCCAGAGGTTTTGGCAGACGAAATAGCGACACGTCGGCAAGAAGCAATTGTTCGGATGCAAAAAGGGTATGACCACAGCTATTTCTTCATTTCCACCTTCATGGAAGACCACGTCAATTTCCATGCAGAAGCTCTCTATGCGGGGTAAATCATGAGCCATTATGATCTGATCGTTATCGGAAGCGGCCCTGCGGGTCGCGCCGCTGCTATTCAGGCTGGAAAGCTTAAGCGCAACGTTTTGGTGGTTGAACGCAGCGGACGAATGGGCGGCGTATCTGTTCACACGGGGACGATTCCATCAAAAACACTCCGCGAAACGGTGTTGAACCTGTCAGGCTGGCGCGAACGTAGTTTTTATGGCCGCTCCTACCGGGTAAAAGACCAGATCGATGCGAGTGACCTGAAGGCCCGTATGCACATGACTTTGGACCATGAAGTCGACGTTCTGGAACATCAGTTTGCCCGTAATCATGTGACGACTGTCGAAGGTGTTGCACGTTTTGTCGGCGAACATGACATCGAGATTACGAACGAAACTGGCGAAGTTAGCCGGCTTACCGCTGACAGATTTCTGATTTCGACAGGGACGCGCCCCTATCGACCCGAGTATGTGCCGTTTAACGGCACCAATATTCTGGACAGTGATGAGTTTCTGGAACTGTCACAAATTCCACGAAGCCTGATTGTTGTTGGGGCCGGTGTTATTGGGGTGGAATACGCCACGATGTTTGCAGCCCTTGATGTGCGGGTCACATTGGTTGAGCCGCGTGAAACATTCCTCGATTTCATCGATAAAACTCTGATTGGCGAATTTACCCACCAGGTGCGCGAAAACGGTTTGGATTTACGTCTTGGCTCTGAGATCGAGAAGGTCGAGGATAAGGGCGAGTTCGTTGAAATCTCGCTCGACAACGGTCGGCATGTTCGCGCTGAAATGTTGCTATTTGCCGCCGGGCGTCTAGGGGCTACGGGTGAACTCAATCTGAAAGCCGCCGGGTTAGAGACCGATCATCGCGGTCGCTTGGAAGTGGATCGGAAAAGCTATCAGACAAAGGTTCCACATATCTACGCAGCCGGTGATGTGATTGGTCACCCAAGTCTTGCGTCGACGGCATTACAACAAGGCCGCGTTGCCGCATGTCACGCCCTTGATACGCCAACGCTCAAGGAAAGCCCGTGGTTCCCGTATGGCATCTATTCCGTTCCTGAAATTTCCACCTGTGGCATGTCTGAAGAAGAGGCGCAGCAACGTGGCATTCCTTACGAGGTTGGCACCGCACGCTTTCGCGAAACATCGCGCGGTCAAATCATGGGGCTTGATCATGGAATGCTGAAAATGCTGGTGTCGCTTAAAACGCGCCGCCTGCTTGGCGTTCAGATTATGGGGGAAGGTGCGACGGAACTTATTCACATCGCTCAGGCTGTTTTGAACCTGAAAGGCACCGTGGATTATTTCGTGCAGAATACATTCAACTACCCGACATTGGCAGAAGCTTACAAAATTGCCGGACTTGATGCGTTTAACAGAATGCCGATTCCCGAAGAATACCGGGTAAAACCCAAATCGCAGAAAGCTGCAGAGTGAGCGCGATTTACGTTGACGCAGACGCCTGCCCTGTGAAGGCCGAGGCTGAACGTGTCGCGACGCGTCACAAGCTTACGATGTATGTCGTTTCAAATGGCGGTATCCGGCCGTCTCCAAATCCGTTGGTTGAAACGGTGATCGTCCCAGATGGCCCCGATGTAGCCGATATGTGGATCGCAGAGCGCGCTGGGCGCGGTGATGTGGTCGTGACGGGTGATATTCCCCTGGCGGCAAGATGTGTTGCAACTGGCGCACGCGTGTTGCGCCACAATGGTGAAGCTCTGACTGAGGCGAATATCGGCAATCAGCTTGCAACGCGTGACTTGATGACAGATCTGCGCGCGGCGGACCCGTTTCGCCAAGGAGGCGGTCGACCTTTTTCGAAGGCCGACAGGTCGCGGTTTCTGGATGCGTTGGAGCGTGAAGTCCGGGTAGCACTTAAGGCATAGTCCACCCGCGATTTAGCGACAGCTATGTCGCGGACGGAACAGACAGGTTGGTGGGCCGTAGGTCAGTCAAGTTGTATAGGAGCCGTTTTGACTTTCGCAACAACTCAGCAAAAAACATCTTTGGGTGCCATTTGGGCGCTCTTCGCTGTGATGTGTTTTTCAGTCAATGACGTGACGATCAAGTTTCTGAGCGGTGATTATGCCCTGCACCAGATCGTATTAATTCGCTCTTTTGTTGGCATGGCTGTTTTATTGGCTGTAATCATGCCGCTCGAAGGCGGGTATCACCTTATAAAGACACGGCGGTTGGGGCTGCACATTGTCCGCGGGCTCTGCGTTGTTTTTGCGAATATGACCTTCTTTCTGGGCCTTTCAGTATTGCCGTTGGCAGATGCAGTGGCTGTCTTTTTTATTAGCCCGATGATCATCACAACCTTGTCGGTGTTGGTTCTAAAGGAAAAGGTCGGGCTGTTTCGCTGGGGCGCGGTTATTGTCGGTATGCTCGGTGTGCTGGTGATGTTCCGCCCGGGTGGCGAAAGCTTCAGGTTGGCGCTTTTATTGCCCTTTGCGGCCGCCTTTGGGTACGCGTTTCTGCATATTCTGACACGCTTTATTGGCGGAACAGAACGTGCATCTACCATGGCATTTTACATTCAGTTTGTTTTCATAATCGTCAGCGGATTGATTGGCTTGATGTTGGGCGATGGGAAGTTTGCGGGTGGGGATGAACCGATGCTGGAGTTTCTGTTTCGCAGTTGGGTCTGGCCGGCAGTATCGGATTATCCTTTGCTGGGCCTGATTGGGGCGACCAGTGCAATGGGTGGTTATTTTATCAGTCAGGCCTATCGACTTTCAGAAGCCAGCCTTGTTGCGCCCATGGAATATGGCGCGCTGGTCGCGGCAATATTCTTTGGAGTTGTTGTTTTTGGCGAATGGCCGGATTTCGTAAGCTGGTTTGGTATTGTTCTGATCGCAGGGGCCGGGTTATGCGTGATCTGGCGCGAGTCAGTGCTGAACAAACGTCAACGTGCAGCCCTTCCACGGTCAAAGCATTAGAACTGGTTTCGCTGCAATCCGTTAGCGGTTAAAACGGTTTGCAAATCGAGAACAAGGGAATTTCAATGTCGCAACCCAAAGCCGTCATTTTCGATATTGGAAATGTTCTGATCGAGTGGAACCCCGAACGATATTTTGACCAGGTGATCGGACGAGAGCAGCGGGAAAGGATGTTTTCCGAGGTTGATATCCATGGAATGATGGAACGCATTGACGCGGGTGCACCCTTTGCCGAAACCGTGGCGGAAATGGCGGGCGAAAACAGCAAGTGGCATGATGCGATCTTGCATATTCGCGATCATTGGACCGACGTTGCAAGCCCTGCAATTGACCATTCCGTACGCCTGCTGCGGGCGTTGAAAGACAACAACGTTCCAGTTTTTGCACTGACAAATTTTGGGGTTCAGAACTTTCCGCTTAGCGAGGCAAAATATTCTTTTCTGGGTGAATTTGACCGCAGATATATTTCAGGGGAATTGGGGCTAATTAAACCCGACCCGCAAATCTATACCGTGGTCGAGGCCGATACAGGTCTTGTGCCTGAGAGTTTGCTTTTTACCGATGACCGGGAAGAAAATATTGCGGCTGCCCTCGCAAGGGGCTGGCAGGCACATTTGTTCGAGGGCCCAGACGGATGGGCGCGGGCACTGGTGTCATGCGGATTGTTAAGTGCTACGGAGGCAGGGTTATGAGCTTTGAAGTAATTGGGTTTGAAGCGGATACCTTGCTGAACTGGGATGGGTTATGCGAGGTTTTCCTTGAAGGTCACAGGCTGCCTAAGGCTGAAATTGACGACACATTCCTTTATCGCGGTAAGGATACGCTCTTGTCGCGTTCAGCCTGGATTGACGGCATGGGTGTTGCCGTGAAGTCCGCTACGATTTATCCGGATAATCCCGCTAAAGGATCACCGATGATCAACGGGGCGGTTAGTCTGTTCTCTGACTCCGACGGTACGCTGGAAGCGCTGATAGATTTTCATCTGGTGACAAAGTGGAAAACCGCCGGTGATAGCTTGCTTGGGGCGAAGCTTTTGGCGCGCCCTGATAGCCGTAAAATCCTGATTGTTGGTGCTGGTACAGTAGGGCGAAATTTGCGTTCTGCTTACGCCAGCGCCTTTCCAGATGCGGAATTTATGGTCTGGAACCGCACCTCTGCCGGGGCAGTGGCATTTGCGTCGGAGTTTGAAAATACAGTCGCTGTTACGGATCTGCAGGCAGCCGTTGTTGACGCTGACATTGTAACATCTGCCACGATGTCGACCGAGCCGCTGATCATGGGAGAGTGGCTGAAACCCAGTCAGCACATTGACCTGATTGGGGCGTATCGCCCGGATATGCGCGAGGTAGACGATACCGCGCTACTTCGTTCTCGGGTTTTTGTAGACAGCCGTGACACAACGCTTGACCATATAGGTGAGCTGAAAACTCCGCTGGCTGAGGGCGTAATAAGTCGCGAACATGTTCTGGCGGATTTCTATGACGTAAAGACAGGTGGGTTTAAACGGACATCAGCGGATGAAATCACCCTTTTCAAAAATGGCGGTGGCGCGCATCTGGACCTGATGACCAGCCGCTATATTCTGAAAGCATGGATTAGCAGATGATCACGGAACAACATATCAACGAATTTCAGCGAGACGGTGTAACCTGCATCCGGGGGGCGTTCAAAGACTGGGTTGATGTTATGGCCGCAGGGGTTGAGCGCAACATGGCAGAGCCGGGCCAATACGCCTCAGAAAATGCTGTGACAAAAGGTCGGTTTTTCGACGACTATTGCAACTGGACGCGGATACCCGAGTTTGATCGCATCGTACGCGAAAGCCCAATGGCAGAGATTGCGGCGCAGGTGATGCAGTCCAGGACCGCGCAGTTTTTTCATGACCATGTGTTGGTCAAGGAAAGCGGCACACCAAAGCCCACGCCCTGGCATCAGGACGGGCCGTATTATTTTGTCGAAGGTGAACAAACCGTCAGCTTCTGGGTTCCACTGGATCCGGTTGATACTGCCAGTTTGCGCCTGATTGCCGGGTCACACCATTGGGACAAACCTGTGCGGCCCGTTAGCTGGGCAGACAACAGTGATTTCTATGAGGGCGATCAGGAATGGATCGAAGTCCCTGACCCTGATGGCGACGATGGCGAATATGACGTTCGCGAATGGGCCATGCAGCCGGGGGATGCCGTACTGTTTGACTACCGCACAGTGCACGGTGCGCGCGGCAATCCGGGGGGCGCACGGCGACGGGCACTTTCAATGCGTTGGGTTGGTGATGACGCGCGGTTCATTGAACGACCCGGGCGAACTTCACCTCCATTCCCGGGGCATGATATGGTTGCAGGGCAGCGCCTGCGCGAGGATTGGTTTCCTGTAATCTGGAAAGGCTGAGATGGGCTGGATTCTGTTTCTGATTTTAATTGGTGCCATTGCGGTCGTGCCTCTGGTTTTGGAAAGCCGCAGGTTGCCAATGGATCAGGAAGAACGGGCCAATGCGCCGGGTCGGTTTGCAAACCTGTCCCGCGGGATGACGCACTACGATTGGTCTGGCCATATAGATGGGCCAGTCGCTGTTTGTGTTCATGGGCTGACCTCGCCAAGCTTTGTCTGGAGTGCTGTTGTAAAAATACTGACCCTGATGGGGTTTCGCATCCTGACCTATGATCTTTACGGGCGCGGATTTTCTGATCGGCCGAAGGACGCGCAGGATGCGGACTTCTTTGTCACCCAACTGAATGAACTGATGGATGATCAGGATGTAGGGGACAATGTCACCTTGCTTGGGTATTCAATGGGCGGCGCAATTGCGACAGCCTATGCAGCGCGCTATCGCGACAGACTTGAACGGCTCGTCCTGATTGCGCCGGGTGGCCTTGGCCATGATCTTGGTAGGTTTTTTGAGTTTGCAGCGAATACACCGCTGATAGGTGATTGGCTTTTTCTGACATTTGGGGGCCTGTTGCATCGGCGCAATATTGCGAAAGAAGCAGCAGTTTGGCCAACCGAGGTTCCGGATATCCATGAAGATCAGGCAAACGAAACCCATTTTCAGGGGTTTCTGCCAGCAGTTCTGTCTAGCATGCGTCACATGCTGAGTAACGATCAGGAACCGGAACATCGCGCCATAGCAAAAACGGATTTACCGGTTCTTGCGATTTGGGGGGAAGAAGATGACGTTATCCCGATTTCGGGTCTTGGCAGATTGGCGGAGTATCACAGGGATGCCAGACAGGTCTCTATCCCCGGTGCGCCGCATGCGTTGGCCTATACCCACCCCAAAGATGTTCAAAAGGCCCTTCAGGATTTGTTGCATGACGGGCTATAGCTAACGGATATTCAGGCGGCAACGGCAAGCGGTTTTTCACGGACTGGCAAATGCACGATGGCTGAAAATGCACCAACGCCAACGCCAACCCACCAGACCGCCGTATAGTCGCCGTAGATGTCATACATCCGTCCGCCCAGCCAAACACCCAGAAAACTTCCAAGCTGGTGGCTGAAGAAGACAATCCCGTACAACGTGCCCATGTTCCGCAGGCCGTAGATATGCGCAACCAGACCAGCCGTAAGCGGGACAGTCGCCAGCCAGAGAGAGCCCATCGCGAAGGAAAAAAGGATTACGGATGTCGGTGTGATTGGCATTAGGATAAAGGCTGCAGCAATTAGGGTTCGGCCCGTGTAAATTCCCGCCAGAAGGTACTTGCGGGAATAGCGATTTCCCAGCCAGCCCGCAAAAATTGTACCCGCAATATTTGTCAAACCGATCAGAGATATTGCAAGAGCGCCAAGGCTTGATGTCGTCGAAACCCCAATCGCCGCCAGCGTGCCCGAAGGGTCAATTGCGCCGCACATTTCGCTCACAAATGCAGGGAAATGCGCTGTGATGAATGCAAGTTGATAGCCACACGAAAAGAAACCGAAAAATATTAACGAATAAGATGGATCTCTGAACGCTTTGAGCAAGTTCTGACCCATCGATCCTTCAAGCTCGGTCCTGCTAACAGGCTGCGGACTGCGCATCATTGGCAACGCGAAAAGCGCTAGAAGTATGAGAGCTGCAAAAACCATGAACACCTGTTGCCATTGCATAAACCCAAGTAGGTATTCAGCAAACGGTGCGCCAATGACCTGACCGGCAGAACCTGCTGCCGTGGCGATACCCATGGCGACCGACCGGTTTTTGTCACTGGCTGCGCGGCCAACAACAGCCAAAATTACGCCAAACCCGGTTCCGGCAACGCCAAACCCGACGAGAATTTCAAGCCATTGGTGCGCCCCGGGCGTGACAGCATAAGACGAAAGCACCAAACCCGTTGCGTAAAACAACGCACCAACAATAATTGCTTTTCGGTCGCCAAATTTTTCAGCCAAAGCGCCAAAAATCGGCTGGCCAATACCCCATGCGAGATTTTGAATGGCGATAGCAAAAGAGAACTCTGTTCGCAGCCAGCCAAACTCCTCGGCGATGGGAATTTGAAACACGCCAAAGGACGCACGTATGGCAAAGCCAATCATGATAATGATGCAGCCGCCGACCAGAACCGGGGTAAATAAGGGTGTACGGATCTCTGTCATCGTGGTCTCCATGCGTCCCTCTGACCGTCACGGAAAAAGCGCACAACGTCAATTCAGTGTTTTTTGCGCCCTGCATCAGCTTTTCTTATTCGTCACGGCGATTTATGGGGGGATATGGCAGATAGTTTGCAAGATATTTACAACCGCCACGTTGCTGAGGGCCTGCTGAAAGCAGATGATGCGCAGATTGCAGCACTGCCAGCGCTAGAGGATATTCGTCAGCACCTAGAGGCAGCAAAAACCCGCAAGCGCGGCATATTGGGAGGTTTGTTTCACAAACCCGAAGAAGTGCCGAGCGGTTTATATCTTTGGGGCGGTGTTGGGCGCGGTAAATCTATGCTGATGGATCTGTTCGTCGATCATTTGCAGGTATCTGAAAAACGCCGGGTGCACTTTCATGCCTTTATGCAGGAAATTCATAGCGCAATGCATGAAGCACGGAAAACCGGTGTAGATGACGCAATAGCGCCCGTTGCGGCAGATGTTTCTTCCAAGGTCCGTCTGTTGGCGTTCGACGAAATGCAGATCAACGATATCACGGACGCCATGATTGTTGGTCGATTGTTTGAAAAACTGTTCGAGGCGGGCGTTGTGATTGTCACAACCTCTAATCGCGTACCGGATGACCTTTACAAAGACGGGCTAAACCGGCAACTTTTCTTGCCTTTCATCAAACTTCTGAAAGAACAGATGGTTGTGCATGAACTGATTAGCCCGACAGATTACCGGCAAGACAGGCTGGCAGGATCAGAAGTTTATTTTACTCCTGTTAACGCAGGAAACCGCGCTGCCATTCGAACGATTTGGAAAAAGATGAGCGGTGGCGCGGCGGAACCCCTGGTTCTGACCGTTAAGGGGCGTTCAGTGGAACTGCCAGCGTTTCGCAATGGCGTGGCGCGGGCAACGTTTTATGACCTATGCGGTCGCCCGCTCGGCCCTGCAGATTTTCTGGCCATCGCGGAAGCCGTTCGTGTGCTTGTGCTCGAGGATATCCCACAGCTTGGCCGGTCAAATTTTAACGAAGCAAAACGGTTCGTTACGTTGATAGATGCGCTTTATGAGGCAAAGGTCCGACTGATTTGTTCGGCAGCATCGCTTCCTGAAATGCTTTACATCGAAGGCGAAGGCACGTTTGAATTTGAACGCACCGCAAGCCGCCTGCGCGAAATGCAGGACGCTGACTGGGGGAATTAGCCCAACGCTAAATTCCGGCCCATTCCAGCGGGTCGGGCAAATCAAGTGCAGCGAAATCTACTTGCAATACGCGTCTGCGCGTCGGGTGTTGAGCGGCGTCAGAGGCATGTAGAATAAGCGTGCGATACGCCCAGATATCTCGGGGCTTTGCCAGACAGTCCACCTGTTCTGAGCTTGCCACGGCGTCTGCGATATCATCGACACGAACAAGCCCCAGCTTGTGAGATCCAAGGGCCACTTTCAAAGGCGCGTTTTCAGCGCCGCAAAGGTCCAGATGTACACGAAGTGTCAGCATGTTTTCCAAGATGGACGCAGGCGGTTGAACATGAAGCAGGCCAGATTTGCGCGTAAATGGCCCAAACCCAGCAACATCGGCAATTCGTTTCACGCAAATTGTCCGATCCTGATGCCAGCCGAGCGGCCAGTTATTATCTGCGGTTTTGTCAAACAAGATCGCCCGGACAGCCCGCGCTTTCGGGCCAAGGAATTGCGCGGCGATTTCGTGCATTGTGCTTTGGTCTTGTGTCAGCAGCTTGGCGGCCGGGTTGCCTTTGAGGCGCTGGCCGGGTTGGCGCGGGTCCGTTTCCTCGCCGAGCTGTTCTAAAAGTTGAAACTCTGCGTCAGAAAGCGCTTTCGGAAAATGCTCGGCACCTGTCGTTTCAAGCGTGGGTCTCATCCGTTTTCACGTAGCACCGTGCCTGCCAGATAAAGCGATCCGCAGATCAGGATACGGGCATTTGGTGCTCTTTTAGCGATGCTGTGAATTGCCGCTTCGACGTTAGGCGCTGTGCTGGATTGCAACCCGGCTTTTTCAGCGGCTTCAGCGGTCGTTTCGGCGGGCAGGGTGTTTGCCTCTCCCGGGATGGAAACAGCCGTCAATGATGAAGCAACTTCTGCCAGTGGCCTGAGATACCCGCCGACATCCTTCGTGTTCAGCATACCGCAGATCAAATGGGTTGGTCTGGGTGACAGACTTTTCAAAACTTCGGCAAGCGCGTCTCCGGCTGCCGGGTTGTGACCGCCGTCCAGCCAAAGCTCTGCCGGGCCAGCGGCTTTAATCAACGGGCCTGATTTTAGGCGCTGCATCCGTGCGGGCCAGTTTGCGTTCGTCATTGCCGCTTCGCAGGCGGCTTCACCATATCCAAGAGCGCGCAACGTCGCGATCGCGGCACCGGCATTTTGCATCTGATGCGCGCCCAGCAAGTTGGGAAGCGGCAGATCCAGAAGACCATGTTCATCCTGAAAAATCAGACGGCCCCGTTCCTCAAAAACATGCCAGTGCTGGCCATGAGCTAGAAGCGGAACGCCAAGCCGCGCGGCTGTTGCTTCTATCACGTCCAGCGCTTCTTCCGGCTGTGGGCCAACGACACAGGGCACACCTCGTTTCAGAATGCCGGCTTTTTCGGCGGCAATCTTTTCCAGCGTGTCCCCAAGGTATTGTTCGTGATCAACGGATATTGGGGTGATCACGGTCAACGCGGGTTTGTCGATCACGTTCGTCGCGTCAAGGCGCCCGCCAAGACCCACCTCAAGCAGCGTGTAATCTGCAGGCGCACGCGCAAAGGCCAGCAAACCGGCGACTGTTGTGATTTCAAAATAGGTGATGGTTTCGCCGCTGTTCGCCGCGTAGCATTCGTCAAGTATTTCGGTGAGATGCGCCTCAGAAATCAGGGTACCTGCGAGGCGAATTCTTTCGTGAAACCGGGCAAGATGTGGCGACGTATAGGCATGCACTGATTTGCCGACGCCTTCTAAACCGGCACGAATCATCGCCTGAGTTGATCCTTTGCCATTGGTGCCTGCGATGTGAATCACTGGTGGTAGCTTACGCTCCGGATGATCAAGCGCAGCCAGCAAACGCCAGACGCGATCAAGCGTAAGATCGATAATTTTAGGATGCAGCGCCATCATCCGTGCCAGGATGACATCCGATGTAGCCTCGTTCACTTTTTGGCATCCTCGGCAGGCGTATCATCCGGTTGGTCATCGGCTTTGGAGTTTGTATCAGGTTTTGGCAATTCACCCATGACGGCTGGTGGTAAACCCATCAGCATTCGGGAGATTGTGATCAGCTCTTCCCGCAAATCCTTGCGGTGGGTCACGCGATCCAGCATTCCGTGATCCAGTAAGTATTCCGAGCGTTGGAAACCTTCGGGCAGTTTCTCGCGAATGGTTTGTTCGATCACGCGGGTGCCTGCGAATCCGATTAACGCGTTTGGTTCTGCGATTTGCACATCACCAAGCATCGCGTAAGAGGCGGTTACGCCGCCCGTCGTCGGATGTGTCAGAACAACGATGTAAGGCAGGTTAGCCTCGCGCAGCATTTCCACAGCTACAGTGGTCCGCGGCATTTGCATAAGGCTGAGGATACCCTCTTGCATTCGGGCTCCACCAGCGGCGGAGAACAAGATAAAGGGACGTTTTAGGGCAACGGCACGTTCGGCACCGGCAATAATGGCATTGCCAACGTACATACCCATAGAGCCGCCCATGAAGGAAAAGTCCTGTCCGGCGGCAACAACAGAAGTGCGTCCGATTTCACCTTCAACCACCAGCATCGCGTCTTTTTCACCGGTCTTCTTGCGCGCATCCTTCATCCGGTCAGGGTATTTTTTCTGATCGCGAAAGTGCAACGGGTCAGCGACAGCGGCGGGCACTTCTATTTCAGTGAAAATTCCACCGTCAAACAACGCCTCGAAACGCTCACGTGGTGCAAGCGCCATATGATGGTCACACCCGGTG
>Ga0316204_10005055_pt1 | contig 22502 bp, 18 predicted proteins | sample 6monrhotite_MG_2_FD_205661 | JGI IMG/M metagenome (GOLD analysis project Ga0316204, IMG submission 205661) | Microbial mat bacterial communities from mineral coupon in-situ incubated in ocean water Damariscotta River, Maine, United States -... | ecosystem: Environmental > Aquatic > Marine >... | reverse complement strand
TAAAGGCTATATAAGCCTACGCAAGTCTGACGACCCAAAAAAGCGCGCGAAGTTAATGAAGTTTATTGCGACATTGGATGCCGACACCTTAACCGAGGTCGTTCGAGCGTTTAGCATTTACTTCAGCTTAATCAATATTGCCGAGGAAGATTACCAACACGTGCAGCGACGTGAACAGGTATTTAACGGTAAGTCTTTATGGCAGGGTTCTTTTGATAACACGATTGAAGAGATGCGCATGGACGGTATGGATGCATCTCAAGTCCAGTCTCTGTTAGATCAACTAGCGTATATCCCCGTATTTACCGCACATCCAACTGAATCAAAACGCCGTAGCGTGATGAATGCACTGCGTCGTATTTTTGTTATCAATGACAAATTAAACGACAGCCGCATTGGTAAAATACAGGAAGAAGAGCTGACCGCGGATTTAGAGACAGAAATTCAGCAATTATGGCGCACAAATGAAGTACGTGAGCATAAGCCACAAGTCCGTGACGAAATCAAAAATGGCATGTACTATTTCCGTACCAGCCTGTTTAATGCGGTACCACATATATACCGTAATTTAGAACGTAAGCTTGATAAGCATTATCCCGACAACAATATCACTGTACCTAGCTTTCTACGTTTTGGTTCATGGATTGGTGGCGACCGCGACGGCAACCCATTTGTAACACCTGATACCACAGCCATGGCATTGCGCATGCAAACGCAGGTTATTTTACAGGAATACACATATCGAGTAGTCGAGCTGAATAAGCAGCTTACGCACTCTATTGATTTATGCACACCAAGCAACGCATTTATGCAGAGCCTGGAAAAAGACGAGAACATCCGTTTTGAAGTGTACGCCGCATCACCAAATGCTTTTAGCAATGCCCCATATCGCCGTAAGCTATCGTTTATGCATTACCGCTTACAGCAAAACCTGTCCCAGGTTAATGCTCGCATTGCTAACGAGAGCGGTGAAGGCTTCCCCCATGCCTACCCGTCAGAAAAAGAGTTCATAGACGATCTGCTGCTAATCAAATCATCTCTCTATAGCCATAACGATGAAAATATCGCTAATGGCGACTTAAAAGACTTAATCCGTGTTGCCGAAACCTTCGGTTTCTTCCTGCTTAAGTTAGATATTCGTCAGGAATCTACTCGTCACACGGATGCAGTAGCGGAGATCATGAAGCAAATACCAGGTGCAGCTGACTACAGCACACTTGATGAAGAAGCACGTCAGGCAATACTTGCTGAACAGATTGATAACCCACCAGAATTCAATTTAGATAAGAAACAGCTAGACGATCTGAACCGTGAAACAATTGATGTGTTTGAGCTGATAACCAAAATGCGGAGCGAAATTTCTCCCCGCGCTTTTGGAAATTATGTAATTTCAATGACCCATGCGGCCAGCCATGTACTGGAAGTTATGTGGCTAGCGCGCTTAGCTGGCCTTGCAGGCAAAGATAAAAATGGCGAACCATTCTGCGAAATCAAGATTTCACCGCTATTTGAAACAATTGAAGATCTTGGGCACATTGAATACGTATTGAAAGCACTATTTGAAAATACCGTTTACAACAAACTTTTAAAGGCATCCGGTAATCTTCAGGAAGCCATGCTGGGTTATTCAGATTCATGTAAAGACGGCGGCATTATGGCCTCTTCCTGGAATCTATATGATGCACAGCAAAAAGTTATTCGCCTAACCAATAAGTTCGAAATTGACTGTCGATTATTCCATGGTCGTGGCGGCACAATCGGTCGCGGCGGCGGACCAACTCATGACGCTATTTTGTCGCAGCCTGAAGGCACTGTGCATGGTCAAATTAAATTCACCGAACAGGGCGAAGTACTGTCTTACAAATATAGTAATATGGAAACAGCTATCTATGAGTTGACTATGGGCGTATCGGGCTTAATGAAGGCCAGTCGTTCCATCGTAAGCAAAAATACCACTGAAGCTAAATCCGAATATCTGCAGACCATGCAGAGCCTCACCAAAACCGGTGAAGCAGCTTATCGTAAGCTAACAGATGGTACCGATGGCTTCCTCGATTATTTCTACGAAACCACGCCGGTAACTGAAATTGGCCTGATGAATATTGGTTCACGCCCATCACACCGTAAGGCAAATCGCTCCAAGGCATCAATACGCGCTATTCCCTGGGTATTTGGCTGGGCACAATCACGCACCACACTGCCAGCCTGGTATGGTATCGGCTCGGCTTTATCTGAGTTTATTAACGGCAAGGAAGAAAACCTGAAAAAACTACAGGAAATGAATGCCAACTGGCCTTACTTCAAAGCCATGCTTAACAATACTCAAATGGCTCTGCTTAAAGCAGATATGTCTACAGCTAAAGAATATTCTGAGCTTTGCGAAGATAAAGACATTGAAAAACAGGTGTTTTCAATGATCTTTGAAGAACATGAGCGCACAGTCAAGAATATTCTAGCTATTACTTGCCAGACTGCAATTCTCGAAGATACGCCGACACTTGCTCTCTCACTAAAGCGTCGTGACCCTTACCTGGATCCATTGAGTCACATCCAAATTCTGATGCTGACACGATACCGTGACGAGCAGTCGACAGAAAGTGAACAGGATACCTGGTTAAATCCTTTATTACGTACAATAAGTGCCGTTGCGGCAGGTATGCGTAACACCGGATAAACACACTAGAAATTAAACCTGGCAGTATTCATTCATGGGATTTTCTTTCACCCCGAATACTGCCAGTTTAATTCACCCATTCGCCCTCTTTTAGTGCCATCTTGCTTGCCCTTTCCTGAATAGCTGCTATTAATAACAGTATAATATAATCATAGACTTACATCATACTCATTAGATGATATCTAGTCTTTTAGGGAATCACCAAGATACCAATATGCAAAAGCTCAAAAAAGCATTTAATGCCTACTCGATACAAAAACGCCTAATCATTTTATTTACATTGCCACAGTTCTTTCTCGGCATATCACTCATCTACTTATTAGAAGAGCATCGCTCCCTTGATTTATCGACTATTTTTATACTCATAGTTATGGGTACCTTATTAGGGCTTTATTACTTCATTCAAATCAACATCATTAACCCGATGCTAAATGCGGTACAAGGCGGCCTTGATAGCATTGCATCTACCCTCGATGAGTTTTCAACCGATGAGGGCAACAAAATCAACCTGAAGCTCTCAAACGAAGAATCTGAAATAACACAAATAATTCTCAACTTTTCTAAACTCGCCTCGGAAATGGATGACATTGTTGAAAAGGAAAAAGAACTCAATTCTGACTTAGAAGGTAAGGCTGAATTTGTTTTCGACGTTTTATCTAAAGCGGCTGAAGGTGATCTTACTTCAGAGATGATGATTTTTTCAGGCAATGATTCCGTCTCACAAGTTGCCGGTGGTGTGAAGACTATGCTTGAAAACCTCAACAGCCTGGTAAAACAGGTACAGGTTTCTGGCATACAGGTTACCTCTTCTGCGACATTGATATCTGCCAATGCAAAGGAACAGGAAGCAACAGTAGCTGAACAAGCGGCCAGCACAAATCAGATAATGTCGACAGTCACCGAAATTTCTGCCACTGGTAAAGAATTACTCAACACCATGGAAGAAGTGAGAAGCGTTGTTGAAAACACCTCTGACTCTGCAACGGATGGCCATAATGCACTGGTTTCCATGGAAACAACAATGGGGCAGATGCAGGCTGCAACCGATACCATTTCTTCAAAGCTTGCGGTATTAAGCGAAAAAGCAGACAACATAAATACAGTCGTAACAACTATAAATCGTGTAGCCGATCAAACTAATTTACTCTCACTTAATGCCGCTATCGAAGCAGAAAAAGCCGGTGAATATGGCCGAGGTTTTTCAGTAGTAGCAACTGAGATACGTCGTCTGGCCGATCAAACGGCCGTAGCCACCTGGGATATTGAACAGATGGTAAAAGAGATGCTGTCGGCTGTATCAGCCGGCGTAATGAGCATGGATAAATTTAGTGAAGAGGTTAATCGTGGCGTATCTGATGTTGCGACAGTCGGCGCAAGACTGGCGCATATCATAGATCAGGTACAGGCATTACTGCCTCGCTTCGAAACAGTAAACGAAGGTACGCGCTTACAGGCAGAAGGTGCAGAACAAATTAAAGAAAGCATGATTCAGCTTAATGAGATGGCTCAACAGACAGCAATCACATTGAAGCAGTCTGGTCACTCGGTTGAACAATTAAAAGATGCAGCACGTGGCCTTCAAGAAGGGGTCTCTATCTTTAAAGTGACAGATTAATGCTCATACTGGGTTTAAGCATTGGTGATGAACGCTATGGAGTTGAGGCGACACAGGTCATCGAAGTCGTACCTCTAATTTCCCTGAGAAAAGTCCCGCTAGCGGATAAGTGCATTAGAGGTATTTTTAATTACAGGGGTTACCCCACGCCTGTAGTCGACTTATGCCAACTATTTGAAAATCGCAACTGTGTTAATAATTTAAGTACGCGCATTATCATCGTTGAGTACACGGCGTTAAGCGGTATCAAACGCTCTATTGGCCTAATTGCCGAAAAAATTACAAATGTCATGAGCTGTGAAGCCAATGAAATGGAAAACAGCGGAATCCATCAAGATCAAAATGATTTTCTTGGCTTAATTTACACTCATAACACAGAGATGATTCAACTAATAGATACCAATAAGATACTACCTGATTCCATCAGCAATCAACTGATGAGTGAAATGGTTTAGGCTAATGGACTTTCACCATAAAAAAATTGCCGAAATTTTAAGAGACAAAATAGGTCTGGACTGTAGCACTATTGGTGAAAGCACTGTCGAAAAGATATTAATGCAGCGCATGATGAGCTGTAAAATAGACACTGTTGAAGATTACTATCAATACCTGATTAGCCATTCTGAAGAACTCAATGAACTACTCGAATTTGCCGTGATACCTGAGACATGGTTTTTTAGAGATATAAAACCATTCCAGATTATCCACGACCATCTTCGTAAGGAACTATTGAAAGACAAACTTGCTAGCGCCAATATTTTAAGTATTCCTTGCTCAACAGGTGAAGAGCCATATTCAATTGCTATGTATTTACTAGATAAAGGCCTGCCCATCACATCATTTAATATTGATGCAGTTGATATTAGTCATCGCGCACTAGAATTCGCAAAGCAAGGCACTTATGGAAAAAACTCTTTTCGGAGTAATAATTACCATGATTATCAAAGTAAATACTTCACTCAAAAAGACACCTATTACCAGATAGAGGAATCAATTAAGAACAAAATAGATTTCAACCGCTTAAACATATTGCAAGGCGACTATTTATTACAAAATAAATACGATTTCATATTATGTAGAAATTTACTCATTTACTTTGATGCATCAACAAAAGAAAGGGCCTTCAAAAACTTATCCCTGTTCCTTAAAAATACAGGACTGTTATTTATCGGCCACTCTGAATTCGGCTCTGTACCTAAAGAGCTATTTCACAATCTGGGGAGCAGTCTGTCTTTTGCGCTCACTAAACATAACAATCCTGAGCACAAAAGAACGACCGATAAAGTAAACCAGACGTTAAAATCAACAACAAAACCTTCTTTCAATGAAAAAGCTAAACCAAAAAAGGTATCTTTCGAGACTTATATACAACCAAGTAAAGCGACACCAATAGTACCTGCGAAAGACAAATCAAAGGAGATGATTTCTCAGGCAAAGGATCTGGCAAACTCAGCCCAATATGGTGAAGCAGAAGTTCTATGCCGACGACTCATCGATGAACACGGTGACAATTCAGAGGCATTTTACATACTAGGATTAATAGCCAGTAGTCAAGAACAGGTCGCACTCGCAGAGTCTTTATTCCGTAAAGCGCTGTTCCTGGAACCAAAGCACTACGAATCACTTGTCCACCTTTCATTGCTTCTACAGGAGAAAGGCGACTTACAAAATGCTGAACTATTTAAAAAACGTGCTGATCGTGCAGCATTAATTAGAACCAGTTAGATACTTGTATAATGAATATAAATAACATTAATGATTGCTGGAATACTATTGGCGTTTGGGGGGATGAAACTCCACGCTGTGAGCGCCTACAAGATCTAATTCATTGCCATAACTGCGATATATATAGCCAGGCCGGCAGCCAACTACTTAGCCGTACTGCTGAAGAAGAATACCTTAATGAATGGAAAAAGAACCTAAGCGCCCCTCGATTAGATAAAAACATACACCTTAAATCTGCTTTGGCCTTTAGAATGGGTGACGAGTGGTTTGCACTGGCATCGAGATATGTGAAAGAAATCACTCACTGCGATAAGCATCACACACTACCGCATAGAAAAAATCATGTTTTACGTGGTCTGGTCAATGTGCGCGGAGAATTATTACTTAATGTTTCACTCGGCTATTTATTTAAAGTTAGCAAGAGTGAAACCGAGAGCAAATACACCCACGAGAGATATATTGTCATTGATGATGGTGATGAACAGTTTGCATTTCCTGTAACGGAAGTCAGGGAAATTATTCATTATGACATCAATGATATGCAAGCAACACCATCAACATTAAGAAAAGATACGTCTTGCTTTGTCAAGGGAATCATTCGTCATAAAGATACTGATATAGGCATATTAGATAGCGACCTTGTCTTCACCGCATTACATAAAAACATATAATAATGACAAAAATCAAAAACAATGTTAATGAATCAATGCTCGACCTCTTCATACTAGAGGTTGATACGCATTCGAAGAAAATCATTGATTTAATTAATAAGCTAGATCAACAAGAAGATATAACAGCATGCTATGAGGCACTAATAAATGCTACTAGAGCTATCAAGGGTGCCGCCAAACTAGTTCATATAGATATCGCGTCCGAGTTAATAGAGTCAGTCGAAAGTCTTTTTTCATCTTTACAGGAAAAAAACATAACTCTCGATATAGATGGCATTAATACTATATCAAATAGTATTTCACTGCTAAAAAATATTGCTAGTTTATCTGCAGAAGAATTAAACAAGCCTTCCGACGACTTATTAAACAGCATAGTAAACACTAAAAAACAATTTAAACAGTTACTATCGATAGACAATAAACAAGAGCCTGAAATCACACCTTCTGTTCCTGAAGAAAAAGAAAACATAGAGCCCATTGGCAACACATCATTTGACGTGACAGATCCAATTGACTCTGAGATGTTCAGCCTGTTTCTAATCGAGCTACAAAATAGCTTACAGCTTATCGGTAATAACTTACTCGAAATTGAAGATCATCCGGAAGACAGCAGCCTTCTAGAAGCGATGATGCGTGCTGCACACTCAATAAAAGGTGCTGCACGCATGATAGGCATTGAAGCAGTAGTAAAACTGTCACATTCTATGGAAGATGTATTTGTTGCCGCACAAGACAATAAAATAATTTTAGAAAAAAACAGTATTGATCAACTATTTCTTTGTGCAGATATATTAAAAAAACTAGAAAACCGATCTTCTATTGAAGTAAAAGACTGGAGTACTGAAAACACTGAAAGCGTACATCAATACATTCATATCCTTAAAACAATTCAATCTGGCGCCAACGTTCCAACACCCGCACCTAAAATTACAACAACAGAAGAACCAGCCGAGTCACAGGCAAAGCCTAAACCTAAAACTGAAAATATAGTCAGGGTTAGTGCTGATCGAATCAACAAACTGGTTGGGCTAGCGGGAGAGTTAACAGTTACAACCAATTGGGTTCGTGAATATTCAGATTCAATGCTTCAATTGAAACGTAAGCACAATGAAATTCTCGATCAAGTTGAGCGTTTACGTAGTTTGCTTGACGATTCTAATCATTCAGAGGTTGAACGTAAGCTAATTACAGAAATACAGCACCACGCTGAAAATTATCGTGAGAGTCTGACTACACATATCTTCAGCCTCGATAACTTCGATCGACGCTCTACCAGCTTAAGCTCACAAATAAACCATGAGGTTATCTCTAGCAGAATGCGCCCATTTAGTGATAGCACTCAAGGCTACAAACGAATGGTTCGCGACATTTCTAACTCACTAAACAAAAAAGTTACATTAGAAATACATGGTGAAAGCACGGCTGTTGACCGCGACATTTTAGAAAAGCTTGACGCCCCCCTTAATCACATGATTCGCAACGCCATTGATCATGGAATCGAAACACCAGAAGAACGACTAGAAAAAGGCAAACCTGAAACAGGTACAATCACTGTAACTGCAAGTCATCAGGCAGGACGCTTGTTAATTCAGGTTAAAGACGATGGCCGTGGTGTGAACATTGAGAATCTACGTAAAAAGATACTCAGCAAAAAACTCGTCAATGAACAAATGGCAGTAAGTCTGTCCAAGACTGAATTGCTTGACTTTCTTTTCCTACCATCCTTCTCTACACGCAGTGAAGTAACCGAATTATCCGGCAGAGGCGTCGGACTCGACATAGTACATAGCGCATTACAGGAAGTTAGAGGGAAACTCCATGCCGATACAGAAATTGATCATGGCATGGAAATCAACATGGAACTGCCATTAACTTTATCAGTTATACGCAGCCTTCTTGTAAAAATACAAAATGAACTATATGCCTTCCCTCTTGCAAAAATACAAAGTTTATTTACTATAAAAAAACAAGATATATCTATCCTTGAAGACAAACAATATATAACTATTAATGACAAACATATTGGCTTAATTCACTGCGCACAGATTCTTGGCGAACAGACTAAAAAAACAGTTAATGAAAAAATTCCCGTTATTATTATTGGCGACTGGAATATGAGTTATGGACTCGTTGTCGATGAACTTATTGGCGAAAAAAGTCTGGCGCTACGAACTCTCAACAAAAAACTCGGCAAGATAAAAGATATAAGTGCTGCCGCATTAACTGACGATGGCGAACCTGTATTAGTATTCGATACTGATGATTTACTACAAAGTATTCAGGACATTATCTCTGGCAAAGATTTGTATAAAATTGGAGCTGTTAATCAATTTGACGCTAGCAACACCAAACGTGTACTTATTGTTGATGACTCATTAACGGTACGCGAAATCGAAAAGAAATTACTTGAATCCAAAGGATATATAGTTGATGTTGCCGTCGACGGTGTCGATGGCTGGAACATTGTACGCAATGGAAATTATGACTTAGTCATATCTGATGTAGATATGCCAAGAATGAATGGTATTGAACTGATAAAACTGATTAAGGCAGATGCCTCACTTAGAACTCTCCCTGTAATGATGGTTTCCTACAAAGATCGTGCTGAAGATAAACAAAAAGGTTTAGAAGCAGGTGCAGACTATTATCTAACCAAAGGAAGCTTTCACGACGATACACTTATTGAAGCGGTTGTCGATTTAATCGGTGAGGCTGAATCATAATCTATGCGCATCGCTATTGTTCACAACAACTTTAACACTATTCGCTTGTTTGAATTTCTAATTGAAGAACTAGGTTTTGACGTGTGCTGGACCAGTACAACCGCTCAAGATGCACTACTGCAACATGCAACTGATTGCCCTGACCTGCTCCTCGTGCAACTTGAATTGACTGACATGAAAGGCAGTGAGCTAATCAAACAAATAATGGGCTCAACCTCGTCAACTATAATCGCCATCAGTGACTCGGTTAAGAATAATCCAGGCAGCGTTTTCGAAGCCATGTCTGCTGGCGCCCTGGATGCATTTTCTGAACCTACAACCAAAAATCCAGAATCAATACCTGACTTAAAAAGTAAAATCATAAACATCAAAAAGCTTCATGATAGTGCAAATAAGCCAAAACGATCTGTAATAAAACAACAAAAAGCTGAAAACCCACTCGTTGCAATTGGCTCATCAACAGGCGGTCCAGCTGCACTTCTTACTGTATTAAAAAAACTGCCCGCTAACTCGAATGCCGTCTTTGTAATCATTCAACACATGGATAATGAATTTAGCCAGGGTATGGCCGACTGGTTAAATGAACAAACTGATATTCATGTGCAAATTGCAAAAAATCACACCATTCCGCAAGCTGGTCAAGTTTACATGGCTGGAACAAATGATCACTTAATAATCAATTCTGCTGGAATTTTTCAATATACAGATGAACCCAAAGATTACCCATACCGCCCTTCAGTAAATGCATTTTTTGACAGCGCCGTTACTAACTGGCCCAATAAATTAATTGGCGTTTTGTTAACTGGAATGGGACGAGATGGTGCAAATGGTCTATTATCATTCTACAACCGCGGTATGCACACTATCGCTCAAAGCGAAGAAAGCTGCGCGGTATATGGTATGCCTAAGGCGGCATGTGAAATAGGTGCCGTAGAGATTGAACTTGATATCAATGATATTGCCGATGAAATAATTAGAAATATAAATTAATTCACATATATTTCCTTATAACTATAACTTAAAGAATAATTAGAGAATGGATCGAAATAACATTTCAAACAAATTTGACGCCACAATCCGGGTTTTATTGGTCGATGACCAGCCAATTATTGCAGAAGGCATTCGACGCATGCTGGCAAGTGAAACTGATATGGAGCTTAGCTACGTTGAAGATCCTAGCCTGGCCATTGAACAGGCGGTAGAAATAGATGCCACTATTATTCTACAGGATTTGGTAATGCCAGATGCTGACGGTATGACATTATTGCGTTTCTATAAAGCAAACCATGAAACACGAGATATCCCTGTCATTGTACTTTCATCCAAAGAAGAAGCGACGACTAAAAGCGAGGCATTTAATTATGGTGCCAGCGATTATCTGGTCAAACTGCCGGATCAAATTGAACTCATCGCCCGTATACGCTCACACGCAAAAAACTACATCATGCAGAAAGAACGTGATTCTGCTTTTTTTGCACTACGCCAACTAAAAAAGCAACTGGAATCGAGTAATAAACAACTACAGGAGCTTTCCACTAAAGATGGCCTCACGGGTATTTCTAATAGACGTCATTTTGATGAAGCACTAGACGAGGAGCTTGAGGATGCAGCACAAAATAATAGCCCTGTTTCTTTGATTCTCATCGACATTGACTATTTCAAAGGATTTAACGACACCTATGGACATCAACTAGGTGACGACTGCCTTAAAGAGGTTGCCAGCCTGCTCTCAAAAGCTTGTTTAAAGCCACAAGACATGGCTGCAAGGTATGGCGGCGAAGAATTTGTTGCACTTCTTTCAGGTACAACTGAAGAAGAGGCTTTAAAGGTTGCAAATAGATTTAGAGAAATGCTGAGTGCCGCAGCAATTAAACATGAGGGCTCAGATGTTTCAGAATATGTAACCGTGAGTATGGGTATCGCCACTCACGATACAGCAAGCCCATATATCGCCAAAGATCTCATTGAAGCCGCCGATAAGGCGCTTTATAAAGCAAAGGACTCGGGTAGGAATAAAGAAATTCTAGCCTCTACCCTGGATGACAGCTAAGCAACCTGTACAGGTACTTGATCACCTGTATGAGTAATGTTGTTCGTCTCATCTAGATAGACCAGCTTAGGCTTAAAGGTCATTAGTTCTTTTTGATCTAATTGTGCATAACAGGCAATAATAACTCGATCACCCGGTGAGGCTTGATGAGCTGCAGCACCATTAACCGAGATCATCCCACTACCGTCTTCACCGCGAATAGCATAGGTGGTAAAACGATTGCCGTTTGCCAGATTATATATCTGGATTTGTTCGTATTCGTGAATGCCCGCTGCATCAAGAAGCTTTCCATCAATCGCGCACGACCCCTCATACTCTAATTCAGAGAGAGTTACTCGAGCCTGATGTAATTTAGCTTTAAGCATTGTCAGATGCATGGAATATCCTGTGAGACGTTAATTCTGGTCAAGCGCGCAATTATGATAGATTAGAGTCTTTCAATCAAGTTTAGCCATCACTAATATACTCCGTATATCACCCGCTTAAACCTCTTACTGAATATACAATAACTATAAAGCAAATATCCAATAGAAAAACTACTGGCTTAATATCAGGTTATCGATCAAGCGCACATCACCCAGTCGTGCAGCTGCCAGCAATACTGAACTCTGCCCTAAACAACTAACTGACTGAAGAGTCGATGCACTCCTTAAAGAGACATACTCTGGCTGAAAACCAGCCTCCTTAAGCTGCAGCATGGCGCTTTGTTCTAGCTGTTCGACATTTTCAGCACTTGATTGCAGTTCACCAGCTAGCCAGCTCAACACTTTATACAGTTGAGCCGCTCTCTCACGCTGCTCAGGCGTTAAACGTGAATTGCGGGAGCTCATTGCCAAACCGTCTTTTTCGCGCTGTGTAGATATGGAAATAATCTGCACAGGCATACTCAAATCTTTCACCATCTTTTGTATCACCAGTAACTGCTGATAGTCTTTTTGCCCAAAAAAGGCCGTATCTGGTTGCACAAGATTAAACAACTTATTGACGACCGTCGCCACACCGTCAAAGTGCCCTGGGCGACACTCACCCTCTAATATATTGGATAACACGGGTACAGATACTTTACTAATCGCAGCCTGGCCTTCTGGATAGATTGCTTCACTGTCCGGCAAAAATAATAAATCAGCCTGAACATGCACTAGCTTATCCCGATCTTCCTGTAAGGTTTTGGGATAGGCTGCAAAATCATTTGCCTCATTAAACTGCAGTGGATTCACAAAAATACTCACTACCACCTTGTCGCATTGAAGCCTTGCTTCTTTAACTAAAGCCATATGACCCGTATGCAGATTTCCCATAGTTGGCACAAAACCAATACGCAGACCTTGCTCATGCCATTGCTTAACAGCACTTTTAAGTGACTCTATGGAATCGACAATCTTCATGGTGATATTCAGTATTGAATTAGGTTTATTTAAAAGTATGCTCTATCGCAGGAAACGCAGACTTTTTTACTTCATCCACATAATTCTGCACTGCCTGATGAATTGAATTTGACTGCTGCATATAATTTTTTGAGAATTTAGGTACATGGCCAGCAGATATTCCGAGAATATCGTATAAGACTAAAATCTGCCCATCAGTTTGATAACCTGCACCAATACCAATAACAGGAATACTAACCTGCTCTGTTACTTTTTTAGCGAGCTCTGCAGGCACACATTCTAACAACAATAAATCTGCACCTGCCTCTTCTAGAACTAGAGCATCATTGAGCATTTTTTCAGCTCCACCCGCGTCTCTTCCCTGTACTTTATAGCCGCCTAATTTATGTACTCGCTGTGGCTGCAAACCCAAATGAGCGCACACTGGAATACCTAAACGTGTAAGAGTTTCAACCAACTCACGTTGATCTGACCCACCTTCCAGCTTCACCATATTCGCGCCAGCTTCTTTCATAAAACGCCCCGCATTTTCGACGGCGTATTGAGTAGATGAATCAGACATAAATGGCATATCTAAAATGAGTAAGGCACGCTGCAACCCACGGGAGACAATTTTTCCGTGGTAAAGCATTTCATCCATAGTAACTGGAATAGTCGAGTCAAGACCCTGTATTACCATGCCCAATGAATCACCCACCAGCACCACATCCACACCTGACTGATCCAGCAATTGTGCAAAACTTACATCATATGCCGTAAGGCAGGCAATTTTTTCACCATTGGCTTTCATCTCACGAAGAGTATTAATGGTTACTTTTGCTGTTTTTGTTGAATGCGTACTCATAATTTAGCCACTTTGTTCTACAAGGTGTAATACTACAACAGGACAGGGCTTGGATTATAATAATGCCGGCCACTGCGTACTGATTTTAAACGTTCCAGTAATTGCTGATAGTCATTCTCATTATGCGCAAAGTCTATTTCTGCAGCATTCACAATTAATAATGGCGCATCATTATAATGATGAAAAAAATCTACATAAGAATCTGATAATCGTTGCAGGTAAGCCGCTTCAATCAGGCGCTCATTCTGTATGCCTCTATTTTCAATACGCTGCAACAACACTTCAACCGGTGCCTGTAAATAAACAACCAAATCTGGCTCGGGCACATCAATGGTTAATTGCGCGTACACCTGCTCATACAATTTTAGCTCATCTTCATCTAATGTCAGTTCTGCAAATAAGCGATCTTTTTCCATTAGAAAGTCAGCAATACGTACCGGGTTAAACATATCTCCCTGACGTAAATCCTGCATTTGTTTTGCGCGCTGCAACAGAAAAAATAGCTGTGTTGATAACGCAGCCGCTTTTGGATTTTCATAAAATTTTGACATGAAAGGATTTTCATCCGCACCTTCCAACAAAATTTCACTACCAAAACTATTAGCCAATTTTTTAGCCAGGGTCGTTTTACCAACGCCAATCGGCCCTTCAATAACAATAAAATCAGGATTATCCATTAAACTCACCCAGTTTAATTAAACACTGATCACTCACAGAGGATAATAAGTTATCTAATTTTTCATTATCTGAAAACTTTAACTCAGGAGAAAGTTGAGACAGAGGATACAATACAAAATTTCTATTTTTCATTTCACAATGTGGGATAGTTAATCGTTCAGTCTTAATCTGTTGATTACCAAACAATAATATATCTAAATCAATGGTTCGTTCACCCCAGCGTTTTTCTCTTGCTCGTCCTTGCTGATTTTCAATCGCCTGTAATTCATCGAGTAAAACTTCGGGCATAAGGCCGGTTTCAATTTGAATAACCGCATTTAAGTAATCTGGCTGTACTTTCCCATCCAGTGTAATTGCTTCACTTTGATAGATAGACGAACACTGCAAAATCTTAGTACTGGGTATTTGTCCAATTGCAATTTTTGCCGTATTAAGTTGTTGCTGCGGATTTTGTAAATTACTACCCAATCCGATATAACAAACAGATATCATTACTTCTTTTTCTGTTTAGATCGCGACGATGCTTTGGCTTTAGCTGGCTTCAACAATTTTTCCTGAGCTTTTGTATCGAGCGTTTGAATTCTCGTCCACCAATCACAGCTATCATCTTTCACTTCACCGGACTGACTACGAATACACATAAAATCATAACCAGCACGAAACTTTTTGTGCATTAACAGGGACTGCGCTCTGCGCCCATGTCGATATTTAAAGCGATCCTGCATATGCCAGATATCACGTGCCACCATACTGAAACGTTTTGGTATTGAAATCGCCTTTATCTGTTGCGACAAAACGGATGAGCTGGCATTTTGCATCGCGATGGATGCAGGCTCTCCTGCTTGCATTAGCTCATTAGATAAAGCCTTTACAGGCTGCCATAACATTGCAGCAAATAGAAATGCTGGTGTTACGGGCTTATCTTGATTAATTCGTTCATCCGTACTCTGTAAAGACAAATGAATAAATGTCTCAAAACCTTCATCACCCTGCTTCAGTCTTTCATCTGTTTGCTTAAATAAATATTGCAGTAAGTCGTACTTGCGTAACATCTGCAAACAGATAACCGCACGTCCCGAGTGAAACAGCTTCAAGACTTCTTCAAACAATCTGGCCGGGGGAATATCACCGAGCAAATGCCCCAGCTTATAAATAGGCTGTTCGGAATCAGGATGAATTGTAAAGTCTAGCTTTGCAGCAAAACGAATTGCCCTTAACATACGTACCGGATCTTCACGGTAGCGTACTTCCGGGTCACCAATTAAACGTAATACACGGTTTTTAACATCGTCCATACCGGAGGTATAGTCAATGATAGAAAAATCGGAAATATCATAATACAGCGCGTTAATGGTGAAATCACGACGCCATACATCATCATCTATCTGCCCATAGACATTATCACGGAGTATACGGCCACCTTCACTGTGTTCTCTATCGCTGTCATCGGCTTCATCGGCAACTTCCATGCTGGCCCTAAATGTTGCGACTTCGATAATTTCACGACCAAAAAATACATGTGCCAAGCGAAAGCGACGACCAATTAATCGACTATTACTAAACAGCTTCTTAACTTGTTCAGGATGAGCATCTGTCGCCACATCAAAGTCTTTGGGCGCATGCCCTAACAATAGATCTCGAACACCACCGCCCACCAGCATTGCTCTAAACCCCGCTTTATGCAAACGATATAGAACCTTCAACGCATAATCGTCAATATTATCTCTTGAGACATTATGTTCAGGGCGAGGTATTACAATAGGGCTTGTCATACAGTTTTTTATTCACTGCCACTAAAAAATTGACAGTAAAGCTATGTATTCTCTTTATAATTAAAGGTTTAAAGCGCGAAATCTTAACATACTTAACTGGAATTCGGCAGCAGTAGAATACCGCAGAGAACTATTATGGAATATGGCGTGGCTCTTCCCTGAATCGCCTCAAATAAATCTGAAATATCTAGCACCAACCTCCTCCCTATAAGCACTCAGCTTAAATACTCACGGGGAGGAAGGTTAAGACTATAGGTCGTAACCGCGCTCTTCGTGACACACGATGTCCAGGCCTTCTATTTCTTCTTCTTCTGTAACACGTAAACCAATTAAAGCATCAATAAATTTAAGAATGACCCAGGTTACGACAGCGGTAAATACAATAGTTGAAATCACACCGATGAATTGAACTTGTACTTGCTCTGCCATTGTTTCAATACCTTCAGCAAAACCATAGCCACTAAATACACCCAATGTAGTTGCCGAGAAGATACCCGCTAGCAATGTACCTAAAATTCCACCCACACCGTGGACAGGGAATACATCTAACGAATCATCGATTTTAAGCACACGTTTTATATATTGAGTCGCTGAGAAACAAACAATACCTGCCAGCAAACCAATCACTAATGCACCACCTGGACCAACAAAGCCAGAGGCTGGTGTAATAGTACCTAAGCCTGCGACCATACCAGTTACAACACCTAATGCACTTGGCTTACCAAAGCGGAACCACTCAATCGCCATCCACGTCATTGCGCCGGTAGCAGCGGAAATATGCGTGACTAAAATAGCCATCGATGCATCACCATTAGCTGCTAGAGCACTACCACCATTAAAGCCAAACCAACCAACCCATAACATACCAGCACCGGCAATGGTCATGGTCATATTATGTGGCATCATTGCTGTACCGGGAAATCCTCTGCGAGGCCCCATCACAATAGCAGCCACTAAGGCGGCAACACCTGCAGTTATATGCACTACAGTGCCACCAGCGAAATCATACAGACCCATTTCAGCTAGCCAACCGCCACCCCATACCCAATGTGTAACAGGTACATAAACCAGTAGTAACCAAACCGCACTGAACAGTAGCATCGCTGAGAACTTCATACGTTCCGCAAAACCACCCACTATCAAAGCCGGTGTAATGATGGCAAACGTCATTTGGAACATCATGAATAAAGATTCAGGAATAGTCCCGGAAGCTGTATCACGCTCGACACCTGATAGCATGACGCGACTAAAATCACCGATCCAGCTATTACCTTCACCAAAGGCCAGGCTATAGCCCACCATTAACCATAAAATAGATGCCACACCCGCAATTGCAAAGCACTGCATCAGTACCGATAACACATTACGTGAGCGCACCAGGCCAGCATAGAACATAGCCAACCCTGGTAGCGTCATAAAGAGCACCAAAGCAGTAGATGCCATGATCCAGGCCGTATCAGCGCCATTAATAGCGTCTTCCGCATGCGCATTGCCAGGCAGAAAAGCCAATAAGCTCAATAAAGATAGAGCTTTAAGATTTGATTGTTTCATCTATTATTTTTCTCCACTCTGAAACTGAAGGGGGATATTAATTGAATATGATTAAATAGCATCTTCGCCTGATTCACCCGTCCGTATACGAACGACCTGTTCAAGATCTGATACAAAGATTTTGCCATCACCGATTTTACCTGTATTTGCTGCATCTCTTATCGCATCAATAACCTGATCTAGCATCGAGTCTTTAATAGCAATTTCCAGCTTAATTTTGGGTAAAAAATCGACTACATACTCCGCACCACGGTATAGCTCTGTGTGACCTTTTTGACGACCAAAGCCCTTTACTTCAACAACTGTAACGCCTTGCACACCAATCTGAGCCAGCCCTTCACGCACTTCATCTAGCTTAAATGGCTTAATGATTGCCGTAACTAATTTCATATTTAGCCCTTTCTATAATTAATGAGTTAACACAACGCACCAAAAAAAAGCAATTATTGCACTATCGTTAAGCGTCTGCACTATTTTCTAACGCTTTAATAGCTATAATCCTATTTAAAATCATGTTTAATCTGGGCCAATCACATACCAAGTAGACCATAAATGATAAGAAAATAAGAATTCACTAATAAAACTATCGAGCAATAATCTTATACATATAATTGGGATAGCAATCACAACTCCCAAAAAGCATGGTTGCACTTAAGCTCAATAAAATCATAATCATCTTTAGAATCTATACTAAAATTCAAACACATAATTAAATAAACAAATTGGGGATTATCCTGGTGCTTCTTAAAAACAGATTATTCATTGGCTTATGTTTCGTTGCATTCTCTTTATCCACTGCTTACGCACAAAAAGCACCTGGTTTTTCCCTTACTGGCGACAATGGCCAGGTTACATTAAGTAAATATAAGAACTCGGTTGTCTATTTGGACTTTTGGGCCTCATGGTGTAAACCCTGCCTCAAGTCATTTAGCTTTATGAACAGTATGCAAAAAAAATATGGCAATAAAGGTTTGAAAATTATTGCCATAAACCTGGATGACGAACGATCAGCTGCAGCAAAGTTTCTAAAACAACACCCCGCTAATTTTACCATTGCATATAATCCTGAAGGCGATGTCCCCAATGCATACAACTTAAGTGTTATGCCAACATCCTATTTAATAGACAGACAGGGGAATATTATTTTTAGTCACAAAGGTTACAAGGATAGCCAGGCAGGGTCTCTTGAAAAAACCATCATCCGCGCTCTAAACAAAAGATAATAAATATCAACTTATATTCGTTATCCTATAACATCCTTAAACAATAAAGCCTGCATTAGCAGGCTTTATTGTTTAAGGAATTTATTCACTACGTTTAAATTTAACAATCTGTCGTCGTTGCTTTTTGCTAGGCCTGCTTTCACTGTAAGGCATGTTCGCATTAATCGCCTTGAGCGAAAGCGAAAGCTCCCTTCTTTTTTCAATACTTTCAATCGACTCAGTATACAGGCACTCAGCTTCTTTCGCCGGACGACGCTGCGCATTTAAACCATCCACTGTAATAGAAAACTCATACTGACCACGAGTCACTTTAAGATGATCGCCAACTTTAATATTTCTCGATGGTTTTATCCGTTCATTATTCAAATGAACTTTACCCCCACTTACAGCTTCTGTTGCCAAAGAGCGAGTTTTATAAAATCGCGCTGCCCATAACCACTTATCAATACGCTGCTGACCTTCAATCTGCATATTAACGTTTTAATCTAAGAAGGAAAACAATGGGCGAAAGCAGTAATAGCCAATATATCGAACCAAAAAGATTATGCTTCTTATTTTCGCCTGCACTATCAAATACACCAGCGTTAGCATCTATAGCCTTGAGCTTACTATCTTTATTCGATAGATGAGCCGCTTCCCCTTTATTCAAAGAAACTTTCTGTTTAGTACTTTTAACATCAATAGCACCCTTATTAACTTTCACAAAAAGGCCCTGACTATTTACATCCAGGCTTCCATCGCAACCATGAGATTGCAATACCCGAATTGCATACTCAGTACCTCTTACACCTACTGTTGCAAGTGGCGTATGCATTTCATAAATATCATCGGCTACTTTACCAATGCTACCAGTTATTTTTCTTACACTACCTTTAATTAAATGCAAGACACTGCGGTTACCGCCTCGTAACAATCGATAATCTTCTATTAACATTTCACTATTACAACGCAAATCAATTTTTGCATCATCGATCATACTTAAACGCACAAATCCTGTTACACCGGTATAAATCCTATCGCCTACAAATACCTCATTGCCAATATCTAAATTTCTACGTTTTTTATTTTTGGAAATGGCAAATGTTTTGCCACGATTTTTAATTACCTGTCCTACAGACTGAGGCCCTTTATAAACAACTGCTTTAGTTGTGGTCGCAACTGGTTTTATAGTACTGGAATAAGCAGGTAACTGAATACGCTCACCCGTTTGAATTTTTGTAGAGTCTGCACCAATAAATGCATGCGGATTTGTTTTGACAATTTTACGAATAATTGCAGGCCAATGCTTTTGTTGACCGGGATATAGCACCTGAACAATATTAAAAATATTTTGTCCTGGCTGCACATAAAGATAACGTTTTTGCGTATTAAATTTACTATCAGCAGCTACAGCAATATTACTGCATAGACATAATGCAACAATAAGAGCGCTAATAAAAATACGAAAGCTAAAACCATTTAAAGAGTTATTCATATGTACCAGTGCTTAGTGGCAGATGTCGCCAATTAATAATGAGTGTACGCAAAAATTCAACTACCTCATTAATAGTCGAAAAATACATATTAATCAAGCTGTTGCGAATATATCGCACAAAATAAAAGCCCCTTACCATCAGTGACAAGGGGCCTTTATTACAATGTAAAAATACTATGTGAGCGTATATTGATTACTTAAGCATTTCATTCACTCGTTTTACATAGGCTGCAGGATCATCCAGTTGACCACCTTCAGCAAGCACAGCCTGATCAAACAATACATGTGACCAGTTTTCAAATAAATCCTGATCCGCCATATCTTTAAGTTGCTTGATTAGCTCATGCTCGGGGTTCAACTCTAAAATAGGTTGATTCTCTGGTACATCCTGACCTGCTGCACGCATAATTTGCTGCATCTGCATGCCCATGTCATTTTGATCCAGTACCAGACAAGAAGGCGAGTCTGTTAAACGATGTGTAATACGCACATCTTTTGCTTTAGTAGCAAGCTTCTCTTTCATAAGCTCAACAATGCCTTTCATATCACCTACGGCTTTTTCCTGCGCCTTCTTTTCTTCTTCATCTTCAAAGCTACCTAAATCAAGATCGCCCTTAGCAATATTCTGAAGTTTTTTACCATCAAATTCTGTCAGATGTTGAACCAGCCACTCATCAATACGATCAGTTAACAACAGAACCTCAATCCCTTTACGCTTAAATACTTCAAGGTGCGGGCTATTTCTTGCCGCCATAAAGCTTTCAGACGTAATGAAATATATCTGATCCTGGCCTTCTTTCATGCGCGCAACATAATCTTCTAAAGATACACATTGCTCTGCACTACCGTCTTCAGTCGACGTGAATCGCAACAATTTGGCGACACGATCTTTGTTAGCGAAATCTTCAATAGGGCCTTCTTTTATTACATTACCAAATGCTTTCCAGAAGTTTGCGTAGTCTTCTTTGTCATTTTTCGACATAGACTCAAGCATGCCCAGTACTTTTTTAACCGATGCTGATTTGATCTTATCAATGGCTTTATTATGCTGAAGAATTTCACGCGATACGTTTAGTGGCAAATCATCTGAATCTACTATGCCGCGTATAAAACGCAGGTACATTGGCATTAAATGATCGGTATCGTCCATAATGAATACGCGTTTCGCATATAACTTAATACCTTGCTTACGCTCACGTTCATATAAATCATGTGGTGGATTTTTAGGAATATAAAGTAACGAAGTATAGGCCTGACTTCCTTCTACCTTATTATGACTCCACTTCATCGGCTCTTCAAAATCATGCGCTATATGCTTATAAAATTCTTTATATTCATCTTCGCTTACATCACTTTTTGCACGCGCCCAAAGTGCAGAAGCTTTATTTACTACTTCATTTTCAGTTGCTACAGCTTCTTCGCCCTCTTCATCAGATGCTGCAACTTCCTTTGGCATGGTGATAGGTAAAGAAATGTGATCTGAATAAGTATGAATAATATTCTTTAACCGCCAGCTATCTAAAAACTCTTCTTCGCCTTCACGAATATGCAGCGTAATTTCTGTACCCCGTGTCGACTTCTCTATCGTTTCTAAAGTGTAATCTCCTTCACCTGCAGATTCCCACATTACCGCCTGATCTTCTGGCAGACCTACACGACGTGTTCTAACCGTTACCTTATCAGCCACAATAAATGTAGCGTAGAAACCTACACCAAACTGACCAATCAAATGAGAGTCTTTCGCCTGATCACCAGACAAGGAATCTATGAATTTCTTAGTGCCCGAGTTTGCAATCGTACCAATGTTGTCCACTACCTCATCACGTGACATACCAATGCCGTTATCAGAGATAGTTAGTGTTTTAGCTTCTTTATCGAATTCGATATGAATATTAAGATCTGAGTCACCGTCATATAAACCTTCATTTGCCAGCGCTTCAAAGCGTAATTTATCACAGGCGTCAGATGCATTTGATACCAACTCACGCAGGAATATTTCTTTATTTGAATACAGCGAGTGAATCATCAGCTTGAGCAGCTGTTTAACTTCAGCCTGGAACTCAAGGGTTTCTTTATAAGCTTCTACCGTCATGGGGTACTCCAAAATTGAAACATAA